>ERZ791922.282-NODE-282-length-38700-cov-3.599224_pt1 | contig 38700 bp, 43 predicted proteins | sample MGYA00510134_ERZ791922 | MGnify/ENA primary metagenome ERZ791922 (study PRJEB30046, sample SAMN00792101) | human gut metagenome | study: EMG produced TPA metagenomics assembly of the A metagenome-wide association study of gut microbiota in type 2...
AGAAAAATGCTTCAAAACGCATAAGCTCATAGTAACTAATCTAAAATCATATAAACAAATAATTTAAGAAAAAATTTGAATCAAAGATTTTATAGTTAAAAATAATCTATAATTATATGTAAAGATAAAAATAGACATTATCTGACCTTATGTTATAATATTTTAAAAGGGGGACTATGCTATATGACTTTTGATAATGATGAAATTATGCTATATGGTTTTTTGGATTTAAGAGAAGTTTTATTAGAATATAATAATGAAATATATGAAGCAATATTAAATAACGAACCTATAAATAATCTTGTATCAGACTTTAAACAAAGTTCTATTAAACAAAATCCAAATTATCAGCAATCCTTAAATAGCTTAAATTTAGTTAATATCTATATTGAGGATAAGAATATCACCTTACCATTTTTAAGTGCCTTAAAACGTCAAAATATAGATTTAGAAGATGTTTTTAAAAATGAATACAATGAATACTTGAAAAATATTGAATATTCATTAGATAAGCCAAACGCTGATACTATTTATAATATATACCTAAAAAAAATTAATGATATGTATAAAAAGAATTTCAATACTAAAAAAGAATTTAGAAGTTATGTAAAAGAATTATGTAAGATAAGAAGAAAAATTGATTTCAGTATTAGTTGTGATTTAGAGAATATAACTTTAAATAATACTGGTATTAAAGATATAATGTATAACAATGAGTATGATGATAGCCAAAAGTTTAAAAAAGTACATGATATTATTATGAAAACTATTGAGTCGGCAAGACCTTGTGATATTAATATGTTAGTACAAAAGAAAACAGATAACATAGGCGATGATTTTATTTCATTAACAGATTTTATTGAAAATATAGTTAATTTATCAGCTATTAATGTAAGTAATTATTTTTCTAAGAATAAAGACAACTCACAATTTATTTTATATATTGCACTTTTTTTACTTCCGAATTCTTTTCATGAAATCGAAAAATTTATGAACTTACATTGTATCAGTTTAAAAGCAATTGAAACATATATAAACGATGTTTCAAGTATAACATTTACTGAAATTGCAAATATGCTAGATTTTGGCTTAAGTCGAGAAGTAATTTATTTTTATCTAAGAACCTTTGGTAAAACTAAACAAGCAGGTGGTTTTAATTTTAAAAAATAGATGTTTAACACTATTAATATTAAGTTCATAAGAAGTACGCAAACTTCTTAATAAATCAGCAAACTTTTCTTTTTCTTATTTTCTTAGTTGGGTAGAGAAATTTCTACCCAACTTCTACCCATCAAATACCCAAAATGCAAAAATATTATACGATATTTTATGATAATTTATGATAGCTTATTTATTATAAAAAAAGCCTATAAACCCTTGAAAACACTGGTTTATAGGCTTTTCTCTATGGTCTAAATGTTAAGACTCAAAATCTCATTACATTCCCATCTGCTTTGCAACTTCAGCAGCAAAGTCTTCGCTCTTCTTCTCAATACCTTCACCAGTCTCAAAACGAACGAATCTCTTAACTTTAAGTGTAGCACCTAATTCTTTTGCTACGCTCTCAACATACTTACCAACAGTTAAGTCACCGTCTTTTACGTATGCCTGATCTACTAAGCAGATTTCTTTTAATTGCTTATTTAAACGACCAACTAACATCTTATCGATAATATTCTCTGGCTTGCTTGCATTTGCAGGATCGTTCATAGCCTGAACTTTTAAGATTTCTCTCTCATGCTCAATGTATTCAGCAGGAACTTCAGACTGATCTACATACTTAGGGTTCATAGCTGCAACCTGCATAGCTACGTTCTTAGCACATTCTTTTGCAGCATCATTTACTACAGAAGCTTCCATCTCAACTAAGATACCAATTCTTCCGCCGCTGTGGATGTAGGACTCTACAAAACCATTTTCAGTAACAATCTTCTCGAATCTTCTGATGTTCATATTCTCACCGATAACAGCGATCTGAGATGCTAACTCTTCTTTTACAGTCTTAGAAGCATCAAGACTCCAAGGCTCAGCTAAGAATGCATCAATATCTGTTACATTAGTTGTAGCAGCCTGAGCAGCTACAGCGTCAACGAAAGATCTGAATGTATCGTTTTTAGCAACGAAGTCTGTTTCGGAGTTAACTTCTACGATAGCAGCAACCTTTCCATCAGCACTTACGTTAGTAGCACAGATACCTTCTGCAGCGATTCTTCCTGCCTTTTTCTCAGCAGCTGCAAGTCCTTTTTCTCTTAAGAACTCTACTGCCTTGTCCATATCGCCATCAGTTGCAGATAATGCTTTTTTGCAGTCCATCATACCTGCACCGGTCATTTCTCTTAAATCTTTAACCATTCCAGCTGTAATAGCCATTTTGTTGTCCTCCATGTTCATTCATTATTTTAGTAAAACTATATCACGTATTAATAATTATTGTAGACAAATAGTAGTCACAATAATCTATGATTTACTTAAAAATGCCCCAGCCTAACATTTGCGGTCAGGCTGAAGCACTTATTCACATCATTGTATTAAATACAAACATAGGTGATTTACTTTGCAACAGCGCTTTCTTATGCCTCTACAGTTTCAGTTGCTTCTTCAGCTACATCTGTAGAATCTGTTAACTGTACGCCCTGGTTTGCTTCAATAACAGCGTCTGCCATCTTAGCTACGATTAATTTAACAGCTCTGATTGCATCGTCATTACCTGGGATTACATAATCAAGTTCTTCTGGATCACAGTTAGTATCAGCAATACCGATTAACTTGATACCAAGTGTATGTGCTTCCTGAATACAGATTCTTTCCTTCTTAGGGTCAACAACGAAGATTGCTTCTGGGATTTCCTTCATATCCTTGATACCACCAAGGTTTTTCTCAAGCTTCTCCCATTCCTTCTTTAATTCGATAACTTCCTTCTTAGGAAGAACTTCGAATGTACCATCATTAGCCATTGTCTCGATCTCTTTTAATCTCTTGATTCTGGACTGGATAGTTTTGAAGTTAGTAAGCATACCACCTAACCATCTCTCGTTTACATAGTACATTCCACAACGCTCAGCTTCAGATTTCACTGAATCCTGTGCTTGCTTCTTAGTACCAACGAAAAGTACCTTACCACCATTTGCTACTACGTCTTTGATTGCATAGTAAGCTTCGTCAACCTTACCTACAGATTTCTGTAAGTCGATGATGTAGATACCATTTCTTTCTGTGTAGATGTACTCTGCCATCTTAGGGTTCCATCTTCTTGTTTGATGTCCAAAGTGAACACCTGCTTCAAGTAATTGTTTCATTGAAATAACGCTCATGTTTTTTCCTCCATTTTGGTTTTTGCTTCCGCACAAGCTATTTTCTTAGCAGACCTAATCATAAAATTAGGCACCATGCCTCGAACTTGTACGTGATTTTTGCCTCTAACATTATATCATGAGAAGATATATAAATCAAGTGCTTTTCAAAAAGTACTCGCATTTTTATTAAAAAAGTTCCTCAGAATAAGATTTTGCATCTCTCTTGAAAGGAACTTCATGAAAGGAACTTATTAAAAGGAACTTTTTAATTAATACTGTGGTCTTTTTGTAATAAGGCGAGCAATCTCTTCATAACTTGCTCCAACCTGTATCTCGTAACGATTGATACGAATATTGCTTGCATAACCATTCTGAATTAGATAACTATCAAACTCTTTTGCATTCTTAACAAGTCCAATCGATTCACATAAATCTGCAACATCATGAGAATACATTCCTTTTGAAATAACTAATGTTTTGATTTCATCTGATTCATTTATTTCGCCCTTATCAGAAGTGCTGTTGTTATCTACAGAAGTGTTATTATCCTTCTCTAATTCATCTGCGTTTTTTGATTCATCAGGATTCGAAGCTGCATCATCTTTATTCATTTTATCATCAGAATTCACAGATGTATCATCTCCGTTCTTTTTATCATCAGAATTCACAGATGTATCATCTTCGTTCTTTTGATCATCAATTGAATTGGAACTATCTACCTCGCTTGCATCAGAATCTGGAGTGATCGATGGATTGTTTTCCTTTTTATCTGTATCCCCTTTTTCTTCATTAGACAAATTATTAGGATCTTTTAAGTTATCTCCTTTATCATCAATCGAAGCGACCGGAGTAGGATTTAATCCAGATAGATCTATCGTTTTCTTTTCTTCCATACCAAGTTCTTTTGCTGCTGCAATGATTTGTTCATCTGTCATTTGTGGATCTTCTTCACCCACTATTAAAAATACCATTATTGAAAATAAGATGCCTACTCCTATTCCCCTCATATAATATTTTAACTTCATTTTGTCTCCATTTCTAGGCATGTATTCTCTTCATAATAAGTCATAAATATACGAATCAAATTATATACATTTAAGAAAAGCAATAACATGAAACATAAAAAAACTAATTGATAAATAATTTAATATACTATGGATCTATTATATAGAAACAATATCTTTTAATTTTTACTCTGCATACAAATCTAATACAAGTTTCACTTCCCCTTGCCCTAGTCCTAATTGTTTTGATATATCACGAATAGAATACTGATTTTTATAGAGGTTGATAATTTCTTCCTTATGCTTTGCTACTAATTGAGTAGAATCTGCATTTGGATTCTCCTCGCCCTTTTCCTTATGAATGAATTCCATTGCTTCTGCTTCTTCAAGAGCTTTTAGCTTTTCTTCTGTACTCTCAATGTGCTCCTCAGATTTTGTAGGTACCAATGTTGTCTTGTTCCTTGCAGCCATGAGTTTAGAGAGCTTATCAAGCAAATCCTTCACATCTCTACGCACTGTTTCCATCTTAGAGAAGGTTGCTTTCAGTTCTTCTTCTTTCTCCTTTAACATCTGAAACAAGAAGACAACTTCACTGTTGTTTATTTCTATTTTTTCAAGAACCCCAGTTGAAAACTCATTAAACTCCATAATTTTTTCGTTAGATAATTGATTTAACTTATCCTCTGCATCAATTAATCGATTGCTCATTTCTTGTTCAATAACGTTTTGCACCTGTAGTCTTATTCTCTTCTTCTCTTCCTCGGTCAATTCATAATTCATATTATCTATCGGTTGAGATTTACCTGTTCTTTGTCGATCAACAAGTAAAAAGCTGAGTAAAATAAGTACTAAGGCGAAAATCAATAGTATTATTTGTGGTGTACTCATAGTAACTTATGATCCCCTTTATATTCTGATATCAAATCCTCTATGTGGTTCATTTCCATTCTTCTCTGAAGTATCATTCTCTTGCTTTTTCTTTTTCTTTTGCTTTTTTTGCTGTCCAAAGAATGAATTATTTCCTTTTTCTTTTGCATCATACCGATATTCCGGATTATCGCTTTTATTTGTAGCTACCGTTTGTTCACTCTGGTGTTTAATTTGCTCTTGAAACTTTGCCCCAAACGTCATTTGTTCGTTCGTTGGTCTTTGATTCTCAGCACTTTTTATTAATGATGCTTCTTGTGACTTCGTTGGTATCGATATCATTTCAATCGGTGTTATTGGCATAATGACTCCCCCTTCAAAGAAAATGGGCTTAGTAAGGACCTACCTTGATATCAGCACGATCTCTTACCAGACTGCAGTGAACAGTTTCTTTACGCACATAATATACCACATTCGAGATTACAACCTTGCATCCTGGATATATCGTATCGCTTATCTTAATACAACCACTCTCATTATCATCCATAAATGTCTGAAGTTCTTCCATACGTGCAATGGCTTCTGCTTTCTTTTTCTCAAGTGCATCTTTATTTACCGACATTGATTTGATCATTAACATCTTATCCGTCGGTAATTTTTCTCCGCCTTTTAGTTTCTTTAAATATAATAAAAGGTTCTGAGTAAGTTGTTCCAACTCCTTATTCATGTTTGGTAGCTCTTTTTCAATACGACGATACTCTTCAATAATGGTTGGATCTACTCCTACCTCAAGTAAAGTATTCGTTCCCATCGTGGAACCAGCTGTTTTGGCTTTAATCATTGTGCCAGAACGGATTTCACCTCCTGTAATGAATCCCTTCTTACCTCCAACAATAACATCACCTCTTGATGAAACACGACTGTGTAGTAATGCTTCTGATGATAAATAGCCACCTGTTCGAACCTCTGCATTCTCTATAAATTTACTAACTACATTACCCGCTGCGATAAGGGTTCCCTTGTTCATCCCCTGAATACCGCGCTTTAAAATAATCTGGCCTCCTGCCTGTAGCAGTGCACCTTCTACAACACCTTCTACAATGATATCCCCGTTAGCAATAACCTTATAGCCGGTACGTACACTACCTTTAATAGTAACATTACCATCGTATTCGACATCACCTGTAGAAGCATCAACATCTCCTTTAATTTCGTAGGAATCAGAGACATTAATCTTTTCACCAATCAATAATACATGCCCATCAACTAAAGAATATAAAGAACATCCATCTTCTGATAATTTGGTTTTTGTTCCGGCTCTTAAAATTTTATGTTCTACTCTATCCGGTTGGATAGCATTACCTACCACGTTAATCCCCGGTTTTCCCTGAATCGCAGGCTCTAATTTTGCTAGCAATTCCCCTTTACTTACTTTACTAATCGTATTTAATTGATGGAAATCAACCGTTCCATCTTCATTCTCTTTTGGTTTTCTTGTTAAATCTGTATTAAAATAGTATGTTATGACAGCATTTTTCCCCTTGACCGGAGCGGTTCCACGTGCTAATACAATATCCTCTAAATAATTTCGTTCCTTTAAGAATGCTTTTACATTCTCTTCCACGACACCATATTTAACTCCTGCTTTTACAAGGTCATTAACTATTTCGGTAGAATTCATTGTACTTCCATTTGGAGATGGCGGATAAAATCTTGCAATAGCCTCCATACGATCATCTGAAATTGTTACTTTAATTCCTTCACTTTCTGGCATGCGAACAGTGTTATTAAGCTTTATAATCTTAGTTTCTGTTAATCTAAGTAAAGCATCATTCACTATTATTTTGTCATAATCAATTCTTCGTTTAGTCAAATATTCATCCAGTTCACTAAATAAAAATATTTTTCCTAATCCTTTCGCTGGAATTAATTGAAGGTAAGTGCCATCGTTATTCGTTATCAATTGAAATATTGCATTATCTTTTGCCATTTATACCCTCTCCCTATACATTCATACTCTACAAGTTCCATTAGTTTCTTGCAGTCATTTATGCTGTCTCAAGAGTTTATTCACTTACTGCCCCATAAAAATATTAAGGTTACTGCCTAACTTCTGCCTCATCTTTTGTAACGCTTTTGTATGCAGCTGTGATATTCTGGATTCAGACACTTCTAATACTGCACTGATTTCTTTTAAAGTCAAATCCTCATAATAATACAGGACTATCACTTTCTTTTCCTTTTCTGTTAGATACTCCAATGCCTTTACTAACATCTCTTTTAGTTCTTGCTTCTCCATTACCTTTTCTGGCTGAACATAATCCTCACTGGTAACATTTTCTATCATTCCTTCTCCTTGTTCCATATATTCATCCAAGGATACTAGGTTCGATATCTTCGTTTGATTCTGCCAAGTTTCTAGTTCATCTGTTGTAATTTCAAGCTCGTTCGCCACTTCTTCATCGGTTGCCTGCCTACCATACACAGTTTCTAACTTTTGATATGCCGCATCTAACCTTTTTTGCTTCTGTCTTAATGTTCTTGGTATCCAATCCATCTTTCGAATTTGATCTAAGATTGCACCACGAATACGAAGCGATGCATATGTTTCAAATTTGGCTCCCTTTTCGCAGTCAAATTTGTCTATTGCATCGATTAAACCGAAGGTCCCATAACCAACCAAATCGTCATATTCCACATTATATCCTAAATAAATGCTGAGTCTTCCTGCTACAATCTTTACAAGATTCGCATACTCGATTATGATTTTTTCTCTGAGGTCAGGAGTTCTCTTCTTACTGTATTCATCCCATAATTTTTGCTTTATATCAGCACTCATAGGCTATCTCTCCCCTGTTTTAATCAACCTTCTCTTCTAATGTAACCACTGCTTCGTCTTTCACTTCTTCTAACGACTCTGCCATCATTTCATCCTCAGATGCTGCCTCTTCTACTTTTGCAGCTTTCATCTTCTTTCGTTCCTGCTCGATATATGCATCATTAGCAGCTTTGTTTATTTTAATAATGATTTTACCTACAATTATTCCAACGATATAAAAGACAATGAGCACACACAATACGATAAAAAGTGTAGAAACCAGATTATATCGATTTACTATACAGGTGATGCTTGCGATGGCTCCTGCACATAACGTAACAACCGCAGGTATGTTCTTATTCTTCATAATTACCTCAATTCCGGCGTGTCAGTGCCTTTTTTTAAATTAAATCTTTTTCAGTGGCTTTCCTACCGACTTAATTAATAATTCTCCAGACTCAGGATTAAATTCTATAGTTCTACCGTAGTTTGCGCCTGTATCCTGAGCTAGAATCGGAATCCGTAATGAATTTAACTTTTCTTTTGTTGCCTCCACATTCCGCTCACCAACTCGTAGCATATCATTGTTACTACTAAAGGCAAACATTTGTGCTCCACCAGCAATTTTAGCAATTAAAGCAGTACGACTAGCTCCCAGTGCTAACAAACGTCTTATCAGTTCATCGATACCTGTGTCTGCAAATTTTGCGATATTCTCATTGTTTTTTATTTTGGTACTATCAGGTAGCATAATATGTACCATACCAGATACTTTTCTACCAGGGTCATACAATACAATTCCAACACAAGACCCAAGTCCTAACGTGGTTATACTATCTGGAGGTTTACAAACATTCATGTCTGCCATACCAACTTTTATCATTTCCCCCATAGTTACACCTACATTCCTAATGATGTTAATATTGCGTTATAGGAATCCAGTGTTGGTATTAGTACAAAATATCCATTTACTTCCAGATTCTTATCGCCAAATTCTGTTTCAATTAATAGTGCTTTATCACTTATCTTGCCAAACTCAATTGCTGGTACACTAAGAATTGCTCCTGCCATATCAATCGCTAAGTAAGGTATACTGGAAGTTATGGTCATGTTCGTTAATGTTGAGAGAGAAGATAGGTATGCTCCAGCTATGATATTTCCAATCTCTTGTAAAGCTGATAACTCAATCTCTGTAAATTCTTCTCCTACTTCACACATTCCCTGCATTAACATACGAACAATTGCTCTCGCAGGTTCTTGCTCGAGTATAAACATAATCATTCCATCAATATCCCCATCTAGTGTTAGGAGGATGCCAACCACAACATTTTCGGCACCTCCTATAACATCCGATAGATCTTTAAACTCTAGAAGCTCAATCTTTGGAACTTTCATATCAACCTTAGCATTTAGCAATTTGGATAATGCTGTTGTTGCATTACCAGCACCGATATTACCAATCTCTTTTAATACGTCAAACTGCATGGAATCCATAGTGTCAAAATCTTTATCAGACATAGTAACCTCAATTCTGGCGCTTTAACGCCTACTTACCATCTACTTCTTTTTCAATGATAACTGCTGAGAGATTTAATAAAGAGATTAAACCATCTCCATGTTTCCCAACTCCCGCAAGATAAGACGCTTTTTCATCGTTCGCACTGCTAGCAATCTTATCCACGTTGTCATCACTAATGGTAACTACTTCTTTTACCTCATCCACAATAATACCAATTGCTGCCTGAGGTTCTAGCTTAATGATTAGAATACGGGTAGCATTGGTGATTTCATCTGGCTCTAGACCAAATTTTAATCGTAGGCTCATCACTGGGATAATTTCACCTCGAATATTGATAACACCTTTAAAATATGATTGCGCTTTTGGTACTCTTGTGATACGTTGCATTCTTACAATATTATCTACATATTGAATATTGATACCAAACTGTTCATTTCCTAGGGTAACAACAATGTATTGTTTTGAATCATTCCCTGTCACTTTATTCGTTTCCATACTGCGTCCCCCCTTATACCAAAGAATTTACATCAAGAATTAATGCGATTTCACCATCACCTAAGATAGTTGCACCACTTATCATCTTGCTGTTATTGATATATTTACCGATCGATTTGATTACAATTTCAAGCTGTCCAATTAAATTATCTACAACAAGTCCAGCAAGTTTGTCGCCCTTCTTAACGATAACAATCGTTAAATCATCAGTTTCCTTTGTGTTTTCAGTTACATCTAGAATCTTATTTAGACGAATTAAAGGAATAACATTACCACGAAGGTGAATTACTTCTTTAGACTGTACGTACTTAATTTCCTTAGTTGCAACATTTTCAATCGTTTCAATGCTACCAAGTGGAATCGCATATTTTTCTGATCCAAGTTCCACCATCAATGCCTGTATGATTGCAAGAGTTAGAGGTAAGCGAATGATAAAATTGCTTCCTTTCGAAAGAACTGTCTTAGTTTCAATGCTTCCACCTAGAGTCTCTATTTTAGTTTTTACAACATCAAGGCCTACACCTCGACCAGATACATCAGAGATAACTTCAGCAGTTGAGAAACTTGGACGGAATAACAAATCAATAATTTCTTTATCTGTCATCGCAGCTGCTTGCTCTTCCGTTATCGTACCTTTATCGATTGCTTTTCTCTTAATCTTTTCTACATTAATACCAGAACCATCATCCCTGACTTCTATTACTACATTATTACCTTCCTGGTAAGCATCTAAGAAGATGGAACCGACCTCAGGTTTCCCAAGCTTCATTCTCTCTTCGTTACTTTCTAGACCATGATCTGCTGCATTACGAAGAAGATGCATTAATGGATCGCCTATTTCATCAATTACAGTACGATCTAACTCTGTATCTTCACCAGTCATATACAATTCCATTTTTTTATCAAGTTTTTTAGATAAGTCACGAATCATACGTGGGAAACGATTTACTACGCTTTCAATTGGTACCATTCGAACCTTCATAACAGACTGATGAAGATTTGTTGTAATTCTTTCTAAGTACTCAATTTGCTCATTGAAGCCACCCATAGAATCTGATTTCGTTTCATTACTATTCATAGAAACCAAACCGTTTTTAGCGATAATAAGCTCACTCACAAGGTTCATTAAATCATCTAGTTTTTCAATATCAACACGAACAGAGCGGTTAACAACTGGTTTTGCTGTTTCTTTTTGCTTTGCTGCAGCTGCAGCACTCTTTGCATTATAAGAATCTTTTGAAAGGGACTTTTGCTCTTGCTTCTCTGTTTCGCTCGCAGTTTCATCTTTATGCTCACGCTGTGGCACAATGATTTCTGAGATGTCAACATCCTTGATTTCAGATACTCCAGTAACAACCTTTTGAACTTTACTAATTGATTCTTTCGTTAATAATACTACTGAAAAATCTAAATCAAATCTTTCATCTTCAATATCTTGTACTTCTGGCTTACTCTTTATGATGTCACCTAATTCTTCTAATGCTTTGAATACTAAAAATGCTCTTGCTGCTTTTAAGATACAGGACTCTTGTATGTATACCGTTAAAGAATATGCATGACCGCCCTCTTGTGTCATCTTTTCCACAGCACGTAATTCATGATCCGCAAGTGCAATATCAGCTTGTGCTGATTCTTTCTCGGTTGCTGTTGCGATTGCAGCTGCACTAACTACTGGTTTACTTGTCTCTTCCTTCGCCTCAGAAGCATCTTGTGTAAATGCCTTTACTCCTTCATCAAGAATACGATTTAAGTTTTTAATGATATCCTCATTGTCTTCCGTACCTTCATCAGCGGAAGTAACAATAGAATTTAGATAAGATTCTAGCGCATCCAAACCTTTGAATAATACATCAACCAATTCCGCTTTCACTTTCATCTTTCCAGCACGAATTTCAGATAATACATTTTCCATATCATGGGTAAGTCGTTGCATTCTCTTATAACCCATGGTTCCAGCCATTCCTTTTAAGGAATGTGCAGAACGAAATATCTCATTTATCGTATCTTCATTCTCAGGTTCTTTTTCCAGTATCAACAATTGCTCATTTAAACTTTGAAGATGTTCCTTTGTTTCATCGATGAAAATCTCTAAATATTGACTTACATCCATCTCATTGCACCCCCACATTCTTCGTTATAGCCTCGGCAACCATTTCAATCGATACTACTTCATCAACAAGTCCTGCCTCGTAAATAACTTTGGGCATTCCATAAACAGTACTGGTCGCTTCATCTTGTGCTATAACGTAAATATTATTTTTTTCATTTAGTTGTTTAATCCCCTGTGTTCCATCTCCACCCATTCCGGTAAGGACTACACAGGTAATATCTTCATAATCTGTATCCTTCAAGGATTCATACATGATGTCTGCACATGGCTTTAATCCATTTCGTGCTGGTTCCATAGTGACAGATAAGGTATAGCCATCTCTTGATTTTACTATCCTTAGCTGTGATCCACCCTTAGCTACATAAACATATCCCTTTTGCACTAGTTCTCCATGCTCTGCTTCCTTTACTGTAAGAGCACTTAATTCATTCAGTCGAGAAGCAAGCGAATTGGTAAATCCCTCTGGCATATGTTGAACTATAATCATCGGTGCATCTAAATTTGCAGGAAGTTTTGGGATTACTTGATGGAGTGCTTTCGGGCCACCGGTAGAACAAGCCAAAGCTACTATTTTCTTCGCATTGTTTAAAACCTTAACATGCGCTTTTCGATCAAGCAAACCGATAGGTTTTGTAATGTCAACCTTGATTTTGTTACTCGATGTTGGTAATACCGGTCTTGCCTTATCAACCACCATACTTTGAGTCGTTGGTACTAACTCTGTTGCATATTCTAGTGCAGTTAATATCTTTTCTTTAAACGCACCATCCTTTGCTTCTATGTAACTTTCTGGTTTTGTTACAAAATCAAAGGCTCCTAGTTCAAGACAACGAATGGTCTCTTTGGCTCCCTCTTTTGCAAGTGTACTAACCATAATGATCTTTAGCTTTAATCGTGTCTTATTTAGTTGTTCCAACAGTTGAATTCCATTCATCTTTGGCATATTAATGTCAAGAAGAATTGCATCATATTTTGTCGGATTTAATGTAATAAGATCAAAGCCTTCCAAACCATTTGTTGCAACATCACTTATGCTGAATCTCTTGTCACTTCTAATTATATCAGATATGAGCCTTCTCATAAGTGCAGAGTCATCAATCACTAAAATATTTTTCATCATATCGTACTCCATTCTATTGATAGGCCAGTCAACAATCTAATTTCCCTATACCTTTGGAAGTATCTATCAATGTATCGTCTATTAATTAATTTATATATTTATTTATACGACGATACAAGTGTATCGTCTATTAATTAATTTATATATTTATTTATACGACGATACACTAACTTAACCTATTTTCTTTATTTCGGCGTTTTCGTTCTTTCTCGAAGATATAACGTATAATTGCTTCTCTCTCGTCACTTTTCATTTTTAAGAAAGCGACACGTTTTGAATATACTTTTGGAAGATTCTTAGCTTCTGAACAATTAATAACCCTAGCATATAAAAGAAGTTTCTTCGGACCACTTTCTGTTTCCAATAGGAATTTGACCTGAAGTATATCGTCCTCTTTGCAAATTTCTTTGGAGTTAAATTTCATACCACCACCACTAATATCAACCATAACTCCTTCTTGCCAACTATACATATTCTTTGTCTGAAGCTGCTCGATACTTTCTTGTATACTTGTTTTATCTATAAAGCTGTCATACAACTTTTTAATTTCATCCCATTCATCTTCCATTAAAATACGGAAAGACATATCTTGCACCATATCTAGTCGAAAAAACTGTCTTCTTTGTTGCTTTTCTAAATCAGAGATAATTTGAATCTGTGCAGCATACGCACTCTGAATACGGAACTTACTAATTACTTTCGCCTTACATTGGAATAAACCAGTCTTACTATAGACGTAGATAATGTAGTATGTTCCGATTTCCAAAGGGACTAACCTGCTATTTTCAATTGGGATGGCAATAGATACATAGTCAGTCTCATCTAACTCATATACCACACTTAGATGCCTCTTTGATTCATTCACTATATCCCCCTGATTGTTGATTTTTACCATTTCCAGCTTATCACCAACTGAGGCTATATCTTTAAACATTAGCTCCCTCCCTGTACTCTTTATCGATTGGTTGTCATTCTTCTACGTATTAGATTAGCAAAGATTCGTTTAATTCCCCTAGTTTCATTCGGTATCCCCATATTATCATGACAAATACGTTCTGCTAAAGAAAGCATAGCCTTTGCTGCCGTTGAATTTGGATATGCCATAATTACAGGTTTTTGTTGCATAATTGCTTGTGAAACTGCTCTATCCTGTGGTATACCTCCTAAATACTCCATCTCAATATCAAGAAATTTCTTAACCACTGTATTTAACTTATTATAAATCTCATTTCCTTCCTCTTCGGAATAAATTCGATTGGATATCATCTTTATTTTAGTTTCCTCTTTATTAAAATTATCTCTGCGATGAAGTGCTTTTAAAACAGCATATGCATCAGTGATCGACGTTGGCTCCGGAGTAGTAACTAATAATACTTCTGAGCTTACCGAAACAAATTCCATAACGAGGTCAGATATCCCTGCACCAGTATCCACAATGATGATATCAGCTAATTCATCCAGATAGTCCATCTTCTGAATAAGATACATTATCTGTTCTTTCTTTAGTCTGGTTAGTTCTGCAATTCCAGAACCTCCAGAGATAAAACCAACATTTTGCGGTCCTTCTGTTATGATGTCTTGCAATTCTTTCCCTCGAAACATTAAATCAGAAAGATTGAATTTGGGACGAATGCCCAACATAACTTCAATATTGGCAAGTCCAAAGTCAGCATCTAAAATTAAGACACGATTCCCTAATCGACTAAGTCCAATTGCCAGATTTAGTGATGTACTTGATTTTCCGACGCCACCTTTACCACTTGTAACAGTAATAACTCTGGCTGTACCTTTCGGACGCGGCTGCCTATTCACTAATCTCCTTAACTGTTCTGCTTGATCCATCTATTCATTGCCTCCCAATAACTGCCGTGCAATACTTTGAGCGTCAATTTTTTCAATATCATCTGGAACGTTTTGTCCAAATGCCGCATAAGACAATGGTGCATTGGTATACATACGAATGTTAAAAATATTACCAATGCCTGTTGTCTCATCGAGTTTAGTAAAAATCAATCGATAGTTAACAATATCCGAATATGTTTCGGCAATACGGATTAAATCTTTGTACTTTGTTGTTGCACTTAACACAAGATATACTTCTCTATCCTCTTCAGGGACAATATGAACTAATTTATCAATATCATCTCTTTGCTCTCTACTCTTATGAGATCTTCCTGCTGTATCAATTAACACAAGATCATAATCTTTAAAATCTTCCATTGCCTCTTGCATCTCTGTCTCAGAGTAAATAACGCGAAGTGGTACATCTAAAATATTGGCATAGGTTCTTAGTTGCTCTACTGCTGCAATACGGTAGGTATCCGAAGTAATTAAAGCAATTTTTGCTTGCTTACCAACCTTATAAGAAGACGCTATTTTAGCAATCGTAGTTGTTTTTCCTACACCAGTTGGCCCGATAAAGTAAATATACTTCGTTTTATCTTGCGAATATTCTATGGTTTTAGGCTGTCCAAGCTTTAAGATGATTTTTTGATAAAAGCTTCCCAAAATAGTATCAATCGTTGTATCTTTCTTTAACGTTGTTTCAATCTCAGTAATAATCTGATTTGCATATTTTTCATCTACATCATGAGAGATCAATTGATTGTACACTAACTGAACACAAGCATAATTGGGATTTGCTTCTTCATCCTTCTTCTTTTCTTTTACCTCTATCTTTTCCTCTTGCTTGCTCGTTTTTATCAACTGCTCCGCTAACATACTCTGAAGGTGATTTAACTTCTCTTCTATTGCCGAAGATTCCAGCCTTACGGAGTAGTCTTCTTTCATTTGAGATACTCGAAATCCTTGATTAAACGTGCTTTCAAACGGTGGCTTATTCTTATTGATATCGTTTGGATGCTTTACTCCTTCATTTTGTACCTGCATTTCATCAACAGCAGCGGTTACTTCCACCAGAGGTTTACGAAAAAGTTTAAATATTCCCTTAGGAGATATCGTTTTAATATTCATTACAATAGCATTTTTCCCTAATTCTTCCTTTGCTAACAGAATAGCCTCTGTTTCTGAAGTTGCCTGGAACTTTTTTATATTCATTATACAGTCACCATCCCAACTGATTGTAATTCCACATTGGATTCAATTTCATTATAAGAAATGACAATTAAATCATTAAAATATTCTTTCGTTAGCTTTTTAAAATACATACGAACAATTGGTGAAGTAATAATAATCGGGTTTTTCCCCAGATTTTCTAACTTCTCCACCTCTTCTTTTACTGATTTCATAATACTACCTGTTTTCTCAGGGTCTAACGCAAGAAAAGCTCCTTGTTCTGTCTGCTTCACACTATTCATAATTTCTTGCTCTATCTTTGGATCAAGAGTTACTACAGAAGTCATCTCATTCGATTGGAAGAACTTATTGGATATCGCACGTTTTAAACTCTGGCGTACATATTCTGTTAAAACATCCGTATCTCTGGTTGTAGGTGCATAATCCGCTAAAGTTTCAAATATGGTCACCAAATCACGAATTGAAATTCCTTCTTTTAATAAATTCTGTAATACCTTTTGAATCTCACCAACACCAAGTAATTTTGGAACAAGTTCCGAAACTAACGTATGATTCGCTTCGGTTATATTGTTGATAAGATTTTGTACATCCTGCCTTGTGAGAAGCTCATCTAAGTGACTACGAATAACTTCCGTCAAATGAGTTGCAATAATAGAAGGCGGATCGACAACAGTATAACCAAAGGATTCTGCTCTTTCTCTCTGGCTTTCCGTAATCCATAATGCTGGCAAGTGGAAGGATGGTTCAAAAGTAGGAATACCAGTAATTTCTTCTTCTACATATCCTGGATTCATCGCCATATAATGATCAAATAATATTTCCCCTTCACTAACTGGAATTCCTTTAATCTTGATTACGTATTGGTTTGGATTTAATTGTATGTTATCTCTTAGACGTATCGTTGGTACAACACAACCTAATTCCAGCGCAATCTGCCTTCTAATTAAAACAACTCGGTCTAAAAGGTCACCACCTTGATTTACGTCAGCAAGCGGTATAATACCGTAACCAAATTCTAATTCGATTTGGTCTACTTGAAGTAAGGAAACCACATTTTCTGGTCTTCTAATCTCTTCTCCTGATTGTTCTTCCGTGGAAGCCTCTTCTTCGATATTAGCAATTTTAATTTTCTTATCAATTACGGTACCACAGAAGATAAATAATGCACCGTAACTTGTAAATACCAAGAATGGTAATGGAGTTACGATACCTAAAAACGCTAATGCTCCGCCTACCATATATAATACTTTTGGTATAGAAAAGAGCTGTTTCATTAAAAGATCACCAATATCAGCTTCTTTACTTACCTTAGTAACAACGATACCTGTGGCTAAGGATATCATTAAGGAAGGTATCTGGCTTACTAAACCGTCACCGATCGTTAGGATTGCATACTTACTAAAAGCTTCCCCTGCAGGTAATCCAGCCTTCATCATACCCATGATAGTACCACCCGCCATATTAATTATGGTAATGATTAAACCCGCAACCGCATCTCCCTTAACGTACTTAGTTGCACCATCCATGGCTCCAAAGAAATTGGATTCTTCTTGGATTTTTTCTCTTCTCTCTCTTGCTTGTGCATCCGTAATCGCTCCGGTGTTTAAGTCCGCATCGATGGCCATCTGCTTACCAGGCATCGCATCAAGAGTAAAACGAGCAGTTACTTCAGATACACGTTCCGAACCTTTATTGATAACAATAAACTGTACAATAATTAATATTATAAAAACGATTACACCGATGACAACATCGCCCTGTCCTACGAATTTACCAAATTGAGTAACAACGGCACCTGGATCTCCATCTGTTAGTATTAATTTAGTGGAGGATACATTTAATGAAATACGGAAGACCGTTGTAAAAAGTAAAATCGTTGGGAAGGTTGACATATTAAGCACTTCTTGTGAAAAAAGTGCATTAAATAAAATAATCATCGAAATCGAAATATTCAATGCCAAAAGAAAATCGAGCAGTGTGGCAGGCATTGGTACGATTAAGAAGATGATGGATGAAATAATAAATAAGCCAACACCTAAGTCTGTTTTCTTCATCTTTACTGCCCCCTTTCCTTTCTATGTTTTTAACGAATATACATAAGCCAATACTTCCGCTACCATCTGGTAAAGTTCCTGTGGAACCTCGGATTCAATATCAACATTATAATAGAGCATTCTTGCTAAAGGCTTATTCTCAACAATTGGTATCTTGTTCTCCTTAGCAACTTCTTTAATTTTAGCAGCAAGTAAATCTGCACCTTTTGCTATCAGTATTGGAGCATCGGATACTTCTTTATCATATTTAAGTGCGCATGCAAAATGTGTAGGGTTCGTGATTACAACATCAGCTTCCGGTAGTCTTTGCATCATACGCCTTTGGGAAGCTTGCCTCATTTTCTGTTTAATCTTACTCTTAACCTGAGGGTCCCCTTCCTGTTGCTTATATTCATCCTTTATTTCTTGTTTTGTCATTCGCATATCTTTCTTAAATTTCAACTTTTGATAAATAAAGTCTGCGAAACCTACAATAAGAAATAAGACACTAATTTTAATTCCTAAATCAAGTACGATATCACCAATAAAGACAATGATTGCGTCAAGGTTTCCCATCTCATACAATAGATATAGATTTCCTAATTGATCCTTTAATGCATCATAAACAATATAAATGATGATACCAACTTTTATAATAGACTTCACTAATTCCATGACTTTGTCCATGGATAGCATCTTCTTGAAACCACTGAGTGGGTTTATTTTATTAAACTTGGGTTGTAGTGGTTTTCCTGTTATCTTCCACTTCACCTGAAATATATTGACTACGAAAGCTACCAAAACACCTGCTATAAAAACAGGAAAACAGATTTGTAGAATAGTAATCCCCATCTGATTCAGTAGTTTTGTACCTATTTGATAGGTAATTTCTTCTTTCGCTAGTGTTTCAATCTCCTTATAAGATTCAGAAAAAGAATCAAGAAACCCACTTGCCATATAACCAGCGAAGGTTTTTACAACCAAAAATAGTGCTAATAATCCTGCGGCTGTGATTAATTCTTGGCTTCTGGCAACCTGACCTTCTTTTCTTGCATCATCAAGTTTCTTCGTCGTCGCTTCTTCTGTTTTTTCGCCTCCAGGCCCTTCTTTTGCGAAAAACTGGAGACGATAAGCAACATAAAATTTGTTGTTCTCTGGAATCACCAACGCATTCCCTTACCTTTCATCATTTTAAAAAGGAGACTGCACTCTTTAACATGTCCATCATTTCTGTGAAGATAAAATCTGCAACTGACGGAATCATCATAACCATAAATAGCAAAACAATGAGTCCAACAAATACTTTTAATTGCAAACCAATGACAAACATATTCATCTGTGGTGCAACTTTAGCTAAGATAGCTAACACCACATTAACAATTAACATCGCTGCAAAGATTGGCAATATAATACGAAAAGCTATTACAAAAAAATCCACCACAAATTGTAACATCGCCGTATAAATAAGAGGGTTTAGTTTAGTCCCACCTACTGGGATTACCTGATAGGAGTCAACAAGTGCTTTTATGATATAGTGATGCATATTTGTTATTAATAAGAATAACATCACTGCATAGTGATAGAAATTTGCAGTAATCGTAACTTGAGCATTTGAAATTGGGTCAAACTCATTCACCATCGAAAATCCAATTTCCATATCCATCAACTGTCCCGCGAGGGAAAGTATATGAAAACAGATATTAGAAAAGAAACCCATGATGGCACCAGCTAAAGCTTCTCCTACGATAAGTATTGCAAAGCCAATCACACCTTCATAAGCTAATTCCGAATAAGGAATTGTTTGGCTTAATACAACGGCTATCGCTATAGATATGCCTACTTTCACTTTCTGCGGAACATTCTTTAAACTAAAAAATGGACCTGTATAAATAAATGCGGATATCCTCACCAGTATCACGAAGAAAAAAACTAACTGATCTACAGGTATTACCATAGCATCACCTGTCACTGTATAAAGTAACGGAAGTTATCTGCCAGGTACCAAAAATATTCCGTTATATTTTTCATAATCCAATTACCACAAAGCATAAGTACTAGAAATACTCCGATTAACTTTGGAACAAAAGTGAGGGTTTGTTCTTGAACTGAAGTTACTGTCTGTAAGACGCTTACCACAAGTCCAATGACAAGTGAAGTAATCAACATCGGAGAAGATACTTTGATAATTAAGAATAATGTTTGGCGTAGTAGTTCCACCAATAAGTTTTCATCCATATACTATCCCTCCTTTCAGTAAAAGGTTTTTATCACTGAACCGATGACTAAATTCCATCCGTCTGCCATAATAAACAATAATATTTTAAACGGCATCGAAATCGTCGTAGGTGGGAGCATCATCATACCCATAGACATTAAAGTAGATGCCACAACCATATCAATTACTAGAAATGGTATGTAAATCAAGAAACCAATAATGAATGCTGCTTTTAGTTCACTGATGATAAACGCTGGAATTAACGCAGTAGATGGAACATCTGCCCTGCTTTCTACTTCTGTAACTCCTGCGATATCAAGAAACAATTGCATATCCTTTTCATTAGTCTGATCAAACATAAAATCTCTCAGTGGCTCCATACCTTGTGTAAAGGCTTGTTCTTGTGTGATTTCACCTTTTGACAGTGGCTGAATTGCATTGGTATTAATGCTTGTCAGTATTGGTGACATAATAAACAACGTCAAAAACAACGCCAATCCAATCAAAACCTGATTTGGAGGTGTTGTCTGTGTACCTAAGGCAGAACGAACAAAGTGAAGCACTACGATAATTCGAATAAACGAGGTTAACATAATTAATATCGAAGGTGCTAATGTAATCACAGTTAGGATTAGGAGCATCTGAAGTGTAGCGGATAGCGTACCACTCCCTTCTCCAGAGTTAAAATAAAAGGTTAAATCATTATTATTTACTGCCTTATCATCCTCTGTGTTCGTTGTAGATTCGTTTGTTGTTCCATTCACCTCAGAAGCGTATACTTTTTTTGGAGCAGCACAAAAAAAGGTTAATACAAACACCATAATGACGAAAAGCCCAGTAAGGAAAGTCTTCTTATCGATAAGATTACATTTAGACGTCATAGCATATATCAACCTTTTCCATTTGTTTTATTTTTTCCTGTCATTTCTGACAAGATCTGCTTAAAGTTAATTTCTTTCTTCACCTCGGACTCTCCTTTGTATAAGAGTTCCTCTTCGGAAAGTTCAGTGATGAAGGTAATATTATCTTTCGTAATTGATATCACGACATAGCGTGTCCCTATTTGAATAATCTGTAAAAACTTATTCTGCGCAATCCGGTAAGTATCAATCACTTTAAAATTACTATGTTTTAGTTGTTTTAATTGCTTATTTGCAACTAATTTCGTTGTAAAATAACAACCAACAACTATGAAAATAAACAACAGAAGCAATCCAAATAACTCAAACCAACTCTTGGTAGAATCATAGCCTGGAAGAGGCGAATTTGCCTCTGTTGCAAGAAAAATCTGAACGAGGGAATACATTAGCCTATCGCCTTCTTAACCGCCTCAAGTACACGGTCCGCTTGGAAAGGTTTTACGATAAAATCTTTCGCTCCGGATTGAATGGATTCTATCACCATTGCTTGTTGTCCCATCGCTGAACACATAATAACTGTAGCTGTTGGATCCGCTGCCTTTATCTTCTTTAATGCTTGAATACCATCCATCTCTGGCATAGTGATATCCATCATTACCAAATCAGGCTTTGTCTCATTGTACTTATCTACAGCTTTTAATCCATTCTCTGCTTCTCCCGCGATGGAATAACCATTCTTTGTAAGAATATCTTTGATCATCATTCTCATGAAAGCTGCATCATCACAAATTAAAATACTTTTTGCCATAACTTTGTTTCTCCTATTCTTTGATCTGTAATAGTTGTAAGCAATTTTTTATTCCTGCGGTAAAAAATTGTTTTACTTATTTAATAATATCTGTAACTCGAATACCAAATGCTTCTTCGATTACAACTACTTCACCTTTGGCGACGTACTTTCCATTTACCAAAACATCAATTGGTTCACCAGCGAGTCGATTTAATTCTACAATAGTACCTGGTGCAAAATCAAGTATTTCTCGGATAGATTTACTAGTTCTACCAAGTTCTACTGTAACCTCCAAAGGCACATCCAATAACAAATCAATATTCTCTGTCTGTAACAGAGGACTTCCTGTATTAACAAACGGTTGAAACTGTGCGGGTGCGATATTTACATTTTGCACCATCCCTTGAGGTGCTTGTTGCATTCCCATACCTTGTAAAGATACCCCTTGCATAGCCATTCCCTGAAGTGGCATCCCCTGCATTTGTTGCATCTGTGGTTGATTTTGTGGTGCTTGCATATTCATAGCATTTCCCATGTCTTGTGTAAATGAAGTGTTATTAGTAGCTTGTACCGGAGCAGATGTCACTTGCTCTTCTTTTATTGGCTGTTGAGAATATCCAGTGGCTGCGTTTGTTTCCGTTTCAGTGTATCTCATGAACTGTTCATATAGATCTCTAGCAAAATCAAATGGATATAATTGCATTAGCTCACTATCCACTAGATCACCTATTACCATACGGAAGGATACTTTCACAAAACGACCTTTTAAAAATTCAGCGATATCTCCACCATCAATGACCTCTGGGATATCCACAAGACTAGCTACTGGAGGAGAAATATCCACTTTCTTTTCTAACATAGAAGATAAAGAAGTAGAGGCAGAACCCATCATTTGATTCATTGCTTCACCAATAGCACTTAAATGTAGTTCCGATAACTCTCCCTCACTATTTTTACCATCACCACCCATCATTAAGTCAGTGATAATTTTTACATCTTTTTCTTTTAAGACCAAGATGTTATTTCCATCTAAGCCATCCTTATAGTAAATTTGAATAAAAACACATGGGCGATCGTACGCTGACAATAAATCTTCCCACTTAGCATAGGATACCATTGGAGTTGTAATAGTAACTTTTTGATTTACCAAGGAAGAAAGCGTTGTTGCTGCAGTTCCCATACTGATATTTGACATTTCTCCTAGAGCATCAATTTCAGAATCCGTGAGTGATTCGAGATCAGCAGCGGTTTCTATATTTTCGGTACCCATGCCATTTAATAGAGCGTTAATCTCTTCTTGAGATAACATACCATCCATCGATTTGCTACTCCTCTCTTATTATAGTTGAGATTTTTACTGCATAAGAATCCGATGACGCGCCAGGCATGGCTGTGAATTTTTTAATATTACCCACATAAACACTGAGTTCATCGTCAATCTTTCGATCCAGTTTAATAATATCACCTTTTTGCATTTGAATTAACTCATTTAACGAAATACTACTTTTTCCAAGTACTGCTTTCACTGGTATTCTAGCTTTCGCAATTGCAGTTTCAATGAACTCTTGGTAATTGGAATCCCCTTTTTCCTGCATTGTTGAATACCAATATTTCGTATTTAACTTGTCAATAATTACTTCCAAGCAGGCATAAGGAAGGCAAACATTCATCATACCCTCAATATTTCCAATCTTTATATTCAATGTTACGATTGAGGCCATGTCACTTGGTGATATAATCTGCGCAAATTGTGAGTTTGTCTCGATACGAATCAATCTAGGATTTAGTTTTACAACATTTGCCCAAGGTTCTGACAAAATATTTGTCATAACCGTAAAAATTCTCTCGATAATAACCAACTCAATTTCAGAAAAATCTCTGGATTTTTCAAGTGGATTACCACTACCTCCAAGCATTCGGTCGACTATTGCATAGCCAACATTTTCTGCTAATTCAATTATAATATTTCCCTCCAGCGGAGAGAAATCTATGATACCAAGCAAAACAGGGTTGGACAGCGCATTGGTAAATTCCTGATACACAACTGCTTCGGAGTTAATAACCTCGACTTGTACATTCTTTCTAAGATATGCCGGCAGATGAGTTGACAACAATCTGCCATAATGTTCGAATATAATATCAAGTGTTCTAAGGTGTTCCTTCGAAAACTTTGAAGGACGGTGGAAATCATAATTCTTTATTTGTTTCTCACCTGTATCCTTGAATTCATCTGCATCAAGTTCACCACTGCTAAGTGCAGCCAACAGATTGTCTATTTCGCTTTGGGATAATACATCTCCCATTGTTTAGCCTCCCAACCTCAAGAAATCTGTTCTATTCAGTAACGAAGTCACTAAATGATACACTAGTAATAAAATCAGAACCAAAAACATCATCTTGAAGTACTTTTAATACATCGGCTTTGATATTCTCTTTGTTCTCTTGCACGTTATTAATTGTATACTTCTCAACTTCAGTACGAATCACTTCTTTAATTCTGCCCTCATTGGCTTCCACTAAAGGTTCCATTTTACTATAATCCTTATGATTCTTATTCATCACAAGTGACCACTTAACTACAGCATAATGTGTTTTAGAGTCACCCTGTTCTTTTTTAAGGTTAGCAGTTAAACCAGTAATATCGGTAGGTTTATAAGTGTCGATATCAGAGATGGAAAGTTTCTCTTCCTTCACAACCACATTCTCAAGTTCAAGATCAACTGTTTGTGCCACCTTCGTGATTAATCTGTTCGTCTGTTTTACATTCGGTAGAAATACAAACAGCATGACTATCATTAATGTCATATTAATTAATGTAGTAGCAAGTATAATTACCGTTAAGATATTCTTTTTCATAGGAAATACCTTGCCTTTCAAATTTCTTTCATCTGCCTAGTTAATTCAAAGGCTTACTTAGTTTGTATTAAGAGAATTATATATTCTAATCTCGATACGTCTGTTTTTGGACCTTCCTGCTTCCGTACTATTGTCTGCGATTGGATCATATTCTCCTCGACCAATCCATTCGATGTTCGCTGGATTAATACCTTTTACATCGATTAAATACTCTGCAGCATTGATTGCTCTCGCAGCAGATAATTCTTTATTACTACGATAGACTCCAGAAACAACCGGAACATTATCGGTGTGTCCAATGACCGAGATTCGATATCCTTTATAGGTTTTTAAGATATCACCGACTTTTGAGAAGATTGGAATAGCCTCACTCTTAAGCTGAGCTTTACCAGAATCATAAAGTAAAGAACCACTTATATTGATCAGAACATATTGACCTCCTGTTTGGTCTGTCTCAATATCTAGATAATTATCTAGATTATATTGAGTGCTCATCTCAGAAATATTATCATACATCTTATCAGTCTCGACTTTGTTTGCTTCTGTCAAAAACTGCTTCAGTTCCTCAATTTCTTCTCCTTCTGTATCCTCTGTTGTTTTTCCCATATTAGAGAAATACTGTTCAAACTCATTTAATTGTGCAACTCCCATGTTAATTAACTGTCCATCTCCTATGGAGGATTGCCCCCCATTAAAAATACTAAAGCTACTGGATAAAGAAGCAGCAATCTGATTAAATTTCTCTTCGTCTACATTAGACATTGCAAAGAGTAATACGAAAAAGCAGAGAAGTAGGTTCATCAGGTCTGCGAACGTATTCATCCATAATGCTGCTGGCTTTGCTTCATCTACCGATTTTCTTCTAGCCAATCGCTTCACCACCTTCTTGTCCTACTAACTCATTACGTTTTGTAGGGGACAGGAAGGACTTTAATTTTTCTTCAATTACTCGAGGGTTCTCACCAGCCTGAATTGACAGTAAGCCTTCCACCATAACTTCCTTCATCATGATTTCACTCGCATTGTTTGCTTTTAATTTATTCGATACAGGGATACAAATCCAGTTAGCTAACATGGAACCATAAAATGTGGTAACTAACGCTACCGCCATATTAGGTCCAACAGAATTTACATCCTGCATTTTACTAAGCATGTTAATCAAACCGATCAATGTACCAATCATACCCCAAGCAGGACCCGCTGCACCAAGGTTATCCCAAAAACCTATGATAGATTTATGCCTTTCTTCAATACACCCTAGTTCTGTTTCCAAGATGCTTCTTACCAATTCAGGATCTGTTCCATCAACGATGAGAAGAACTCCCTTTTTCATAAATTCATCTTCAATACTATTTGCTGCCTCTTCAAGCGCTAATAATCCTTCTTTTCTAGCAACGTTAGATAAAGTAATAATGCTATCAATTGTTTCCTTCTCATTCGAAGGAAGTGGTTTTAATATCAAAGCAAAACTCTTTAAACTATTCAAATATGTTGAAAAACTAGGACTCATTGCTAAAGCCGAAAAGAATGCACCACCAAAGGTAATTAAGACTGAGTCTCGATCAATGAAACCCATAAGCGCACCAAAACCATCCTGTATCGTGATACCAAAGATAACAAGAACCAGTGTTAGCACTAAACCAACCACGGATGCCAAATCCAAAAAAACCACCCACCTATCGTCAAATATTCACTTTCTAATTTAGCAACAGAAACTATGTATCTTATCTATTGTCTCTGTATTTTTTATATCTTTAGCACTTATTTGTGCTTCTTTTTCAAAATTACCATTTTCGATATTATTCATCATTTTGCGATATTGTCTGACAGAAAACTTCTTTTTTATATAATTTTACTAGACTTACTACATTTTGTCTACTTTCTTTTACGAATATTTTTTTTCCATTCACTAAGGTAATTACTGTATCTGGAACCTCTTCTATGATTTCAATTAAATCACAATTTAGTGTAAATGGTATATCATTTAACCTAGTAAGATTAATCATGATATCCTCCCTTCCCTCGATAGAACTTCCTGCATCCAAAGCCGTTGCATCAGACACAGGAAGTTAGGCGGCGTTTATTGACGCCTTAGAAATTCTCTTCACTCTTATCTCTTCAGATTAATTAACTCCTCAAGAAGGGTATCTGAGGTTGTTATTATTCTTGAATTTGCCTGGAATCCTCTTTGTGTTGTTATCATTTCAGTAAACTGCTGTGAAAGATCAACATTCGACATTTCAAGTACACCTGTTATAAATTTTCCACCAGATGATGTGATGTCCTCACCAACACCGTTAAACTCCCCAGAGTTAGGTGTTGCTGCAAACATATTGTTTCCAATCGCTTCTAATCCGGCTGGATTTGAGAACGTAGCAACGACAACCTGTCCAAGCAATTTACGGTCTCCATTGTCGTAAGTACCAAAAATCATACCTTGCTGATCAACGGATATACCAGACATATTACCGGCTGCTTTACCTGCACCTGATCCATCATCTTTGGTTCCCTTTGTGGATTCCACTGTTGTTGTACCACTGTTGTTATACATAGTAATGGAAGAGAAATCAATTTTTACTTCTTTAAATGGATCAGGATCCGCATTAATTTTGAACTTAATGCTAGATGCATCCTCAGCATCATCCCCTACACTAACAAAGTTACCATTTGCTCCATTAAATTTAAGATCGATTTCATCACACTCAACTTCTAAAGTACCATCTTCATTTACGGTAACAGAACCACTACCACTTCCAAAATTAAAATCCGTAATATTGGAAGCTTCGTATGTAATATCACCAGTGTCTGGATCAACTATTTCCTTTACGAAGATAGAATCCCCATTCTTATCATAGATGTTTTGAATGGTAACCTTATAATCACTCGTGGAATCTTCACTTTGTTTAATTTTCATCTCAGCGGTATAGCTGTTACCTAAATTATCAAAGAAAGACATATTCACGATACGACCTGCTTGTGATGTAAGGTTCGTATCCATACTATCGATGTTTCCATGAAGATAGATATCAGTAGTCGCTTCTGGAGCAGAATAAAGATTATCAGGTGACATAACACGAAGTGGTTTCACTGTGCCAGATACGGTCTTAGTTGGATCTTCTTGGCTCGGCTCCCATCCCATTACGGTAGCACCAGTTGGGGTACATAAGGTACCTGCTGCATCTACATTAAAAGAACCTGCTTTGGTAAAAAAGTTGCCTACGCCATTATTTACAACAAAGAAACCATCTCCCTCAATCATCAAATCGAAAGGATTATCAGTTCTTTGAGATCCACCGGTTTTTGTAATGCTAGTTGTAATTGATGCAAGATTTGCACCAAGACCAACCTGCATTGCGTTAGTACCGGCAGTTCCTGTTTTTGCATTAGGACCAGAAGCACTTTTTGTTGTTTGATATAAAATATCAGAAAATGTTGCTGAACTTGCTTTAAAACCTACTGTGTTGACGTTAGATATGTTATTACCAATAACGTCCATCTTGGTCTGGTGAACTCTAAGTCCGGAAACACCAGAATATAATGATCTCATCATAAGAAAAAACCTCCTACTAGGTGAATGTGATTAGCTTCTGTCAATCCACTAATATCGCTTCCCGAAGGTCCAGCGTTTCATTCACATCTTTACATTATTACTGCACCGTCAATGTTTGTAAATACTTTATCCTCTCCATCATTCACTGCAGTAACTACGGTATTATTTTTAATATTTACTATAAATGCGAGATTGTCCACCATGACTAACGACTCTTTGATTCCTTTCTCACTTGCCCTTCTCGCTCCTGATTGTAACCGTTCTAATTGAGAACTAGTCAAATCAATATTTCTACTTAATAGGCGCTCATTTGCGTGTTTTGAGAATTTAAGCTCCGTAACCCTTGCAGTCGATTGCTGCTCCAATAAGATTTCACTAAAGCTCTTTCCACTTAGGTTAATGGAGGATGTCGTTTGCTTATTACTATTCGGCAGATATCTACTTGCTGCCTGTTCGATGGAGGTAAAGTTTTTATTTATTTGATTCATACTTATCACTACTCCTGTCGATTACGAAAACAAACCTTTGTTTCTCTTAAACTAATGCGTCTTCTGTGGGATTTGAATTATCATTATCGCCACTGCCATTATCTCCTCCGGATTCTGTGTTCCCATCTCCAGAAGGCATACTAGTTGCTTCAGAATTAACAACTTTAACATGAACCTGATCTGATATTGTGGTATATAATGAATCATTAAATACAACAGCAGGTTTATATTCTCCGTTTGGTAAAGAAGATAAGATATCTTTACTAATCGTCACCTTATTACCATCCAGTGTTACATGCTTTGAATCTAATATGAGGTTGTCAATGATGACAGCTACTTGATTAGCTACGGTTTCGCCTTCCCCAAGATTTACTTCAAAGGTAAGGTCACTTGGTTTGTCTGCATCAAATTCGAAATTCACTTTATTTGGAACCTTAGGTCTACCTTGTTCAATAATGTAGTTATTATCAACCACAGTATATAGCTGATCCAAATCATAAAGATCACCATTTACAGAAAGTTTAGCTTTTAACTTTGACATATTTACAAAATCAACTGTTCCACTGACATAAGTAGTTTTTCCATTGCTATCTGTTGTGGTTAAGATAACATCTTTTCCTACCAAGTTAAAGGCTTGAGATTTATCCGTTGCCGCAGTTAAGTTTTGTAATTCTTCTAACTGAGAAAACGTTGCTAACTGAGATACAAACTCGGTATCTGTACTTGGATTCAACGGATCCTGATTCTGCATCTGACAAACCAGTAATTGTAAAAATGCGTCTTTACCAAGCTCTGAAGTTCCAACTTTCGTTTTATTTGTCGTTGTAATGGCACTATTTGCTTGTTCTAATATTCCTTCTTTGACACTACCTATAATCTCTGCCATATTACCCTCCTTTCCTGCGCATGTTTTCTGCGCATCCGAAGTTTGTGCCGAGGATCTCAAAGGCACGGAACTTCCTGTTGAAAAAACTCTGTTTTCTCAACTTACTCCATTTTGCAAGTTAAGCCGAAGTATCAAAATTTGAACCAGTTAAAACATCTAAGTTCTCTTTTTCCTCTTCTTCGATAGTAATATCTTCTAAACCATCTACTTGAAGAATTTTATTCGTTTTTGCCTTTCCTTGCTCGCTATTACTATTTTGTCCATCCATTTGACTACTTTGATTAAAAGAAAAGTTAGCAACAGTAACTTCAATTTCTTCTACTTTTAATCCTTGTGCCTCAAGGTTTTCTTTTAGTACTTGAATCTGACTTTCGATTGCTTCTTTCGCAACTTGAGTCTGGGTAATAAAAGAAGCTGTTAAAACGCCTTCTTTGGAGCTTATGTTCAGCTGTACTCTTCCAAGGTGTTCTGGATTTAACATCATATCCATCGAAGTTTGTGAAGGTTTTATCACTACTTTTATCTGTTCAACAATCTGATTCGTAATATTACGCAACTCTTGAATTGTTGTTAACCCCTCAGAAAAATCAGTTCTTGTTGTCGTTACTGTCTGAGTTAAATGATTTAAAAACTGTTCTCCTGGCGTTAATTGCTTCTCTGATGTTTGATTCTTCTCTTGACTATCCATAGATTGATTTGAAGTACCATCTTTTGTCTGTTTTACAGCTTCAAACTTAAAGTCGACGGCACTTTCTTCCACCGTATCGGTATCATTATTTACTTCCCCGGCTTTGATGTTGTTATTACTAACACTATCAATAGGTTCCTCGGTATTCAATTCATCTTCCGATTGCTTAAGAAGAGATGCAAAATCTTTCTCCAGGTCTTGTAATGCTAAAACATCCTCTTGCCCAATACCAGATTGATCCATGATTTGATTCAGAGATTCTAATAACTGATTTAATGATTGATTTAAACTTTCATCGGTCAATAACATCGTGATATCTTCTGTACCAGCACTCGCAAGTGTTAATTGCTTTAGACTCTCTGGATTTAGTAAATCAAGCATGGAAAGCCCGAGAATACTCATAAATTCTGTTAGCTCTTCCTCCGTAATGGAAAGAGTCTTTAAAATTGTTTCTTTTATTTCCTCCACAGCTTTCGTAATACTGTCCGCTTGACTACTTAAGTCTTGTTTCTCTGTTTCACTAGATACCAGCTTTGCATCGGGAGTTTTATTCTCATTCGTTACAGGATTCTTTGTAGAATCTTGATTCGAGGATGTAATATTATCCTTCGATACTTTCGTAGTAGCATCCTTATTCTTATCTTGATACGAGGCGTTCTCTTTTTCAGGCTTTGACTTAATTTCAGAGTTTCCTTGTAACATCTTTTCAAAGGATAATGATTTATTACTATTCGTAGTCTTACTTTCAAAAGCAATTGAGCTTAGGAAATTTGCAGTATCTACTGCACCTTTGCCAACGGATTGCATCTGCACACGCGTTCCTCCTTTCTTTCATCATAATTTATGTAAAGCTTATAAAGCTTTGCATACCTTAATATTCAGCAAAAGACTTTGTAGCATCTATGTTTAGCTTTTATGTTTAATTTGTCAAACTTGCCTTAATACTATTTAACTTATCTTCATCCATATCAGCCATTTTCTTAAATATTTTTGCTGCATAGAGCTGATCCATCCTATCAAAAATCGCTGCACTTTCATCTGCTTTCATACTGAGTAATACTTTTGCGGTCCATTCGATATCAGCTGTCATCTCCTCTATCACTTGAGCAGCTTGAGATGGCTTCATTGTCTTAATAATTTTTGCTTTCTCTTTAATGCTTTCATCATATTGTAATTGTTCTAACACCAAACGATATATTTCTTCTGCTGTTGTTGGATTGATTTCTTCATAGTATTTTTTATATTCTTCAATACTTGGAGCTTTATCATTAAATACAACGTTCTTATCAAACGCTTTTACTCGTTCCTCAAATGCAAGTACATTATCTTCGAATACTTTTAGCCTTGCAACTTCAGCTTCTAATTGGGCTATCCTATCGGTATAGGTTTTGTTAGACTGTGTTGCAGCATCTAACTCCACCTCCAATTCTTTAATTCGGTTAACAGCATCTGTAATACTTTCAAAAGGATAGTTTTCCTCCCATATCAACTGGTCTTCCGAAACTGGTGGCAATAAATATTTCATAATAGGAACATTTTTTAATGACGGACGTAATGAAGTACCGATGCCACCTACATCCAAGCGTAACAATACTCCTAAGAGAAGAAGCCATATCAACATAATACCCCCAACTACAAGAACTGTTGCCAGTGTACCACCTGATTTTTTCTTCTTATCCATATCATCACGTTTCTTCCTTGCCATTACACGTTCTCCTTTGCTTTCTTGCCATATTGGAAGCTGACTAATTCGTCAATCTCCTTCATTTCTTCCCCTGCATATTCTTTGAGATACCCATCAAAAGCGCTTTCTCTAAGTTTATCATGGGTTTTTCGTTCAATCATTGCAATTTTCAGTCGTTGCATCGCCAGTTCTACTGCTTGCTCTGCCTTTACTACAGCTTTTCTCTGTTGCTTAATCAACTGTTTCATTGACTCTATCGCATCTTCTAATCTTCGGATTTTCACTAAGTTTAGAGTTGAAGACATTGCTTCCGTTAGCTGAAATTCATAGGAATCCTTTCTCTCTATTAGTTCCATGAGCTTATGCTCTTCGTCCATTAGTTTTGCTTTTGCAATGCCATAATCATTTTTTTCTTGCTCTTCTAGCTTATTTTTTATATTTAAAATACTTTGCATTGGATAGACGAACTTCTTCATATTTAGCCTCCATGCTGCGACTATTTTAATCTTCAAATATGCTTTCTAATCTGTGTATGGTATCATCAAAGTCTGCTTTCTCTTCCACCTGTTGACATAGAAAATCATTTACCTGTTCAATCTTTTTTATAGCATAATCAATGTTTTTATTTGTACCAGATTTGTAAGCTCCAATATTAATTAAATCCTCAGCGTCCTGATACGTTGCTAATACCATCTTTAATTTACCAGCAAGCTGTTTGTGTTCCGAAGTCGCAATAGCGCTCATTACACGAGATATACTTGCTAAAACATCGATTGCGGGATAATGATTCTTTTGGGCCAGTTTTCTCGATAGCATAATATGGCCATCAAGGATACCCCTTGCAGTATCAGTAATTGGCTCATTAAAATCATCACCATCTACTAAAACAGTATAAAGCCCCGTTATAGATCCTTTGTCGCTATTGCCAGCTCTTTCTAAAAGTTTCGGCATCTCAGCGTAAACACTTGGAGGATATCCTCTCGATACCGGCGGTTCTCCACTAGCTAGTCCGATTTCTCTTTGAGCCATAGAAAATCTTGTTAAAGAGTCCATCATTAACAAAACATCTTTTCCTTTATCTCTAAAATACTCTGCAATCGCCGTTGCAGTCTTTGCTGCTTTTTTACGTATGAGTGCTGGTTTATCTGAAGTAGCGATTACTAACACAGAACGCTTTACACCTTCTGGTCCCAAATCTCTTTCAATAAATTCTTTTACTTCCCTACCACGCTCTCCTATGAGTGCAATTACATTAATATCAGCTTTCGTATTCCTTGCAAACATACCAAGTAAAGTACTTTTTCCTACACCACTACCGGCAAAGATACCGATACGCTGCCCTTTTCCTATCGTCAACAAGCCATCGACGGCTCGTACACCAAGTGATAAGACTTCTCCAATCAATTCTCTATCCATTGGATCTGGAGCTTTTGCATCAACAGGATAACTATCACTTAACGAAAGAGTGCTCATATCCATTGGATTACCTAAGCCATCTAACGCTTGACCTAGCAGTTCATCTCCAACTTTAACCAACAATGGTTCTTTACGGTTTAATACCATACTTCCTACCCCAATTCCTGTGATATCATCGTATGGCATAAGCAGAAGTCTGTCGTCTTTAAATCCGATAACTTCTGCTTTCACTGCTATATTACTGTCTTGTGAAATAATTTCACAAACGTCATTCACGTTGGCTTCAGGGCCGATAGATTCCACCGTAAGTCCAACTACCTTTGTCACCTTACCCAAACGGTTTGCATATGATTTCATTAGAAGTTCTTCATACTTGTTAAAATCTATCATTCCTACCCCTATTCCCGTACATTCTTTTGCATTATTACTTTTCTTTGTTTTCCTATTTCCCTGCTAATAATTTCATATCAGTCGCTAAATTCTTTAATTGGACATCTAAGCTACAATCTATGATACGGCTATCTGTCTCTATGAGACACTGTCCCTTTTTAAGAAGTCGATCCTCCACAATTTCAAGTTCCGTATTTTCTCTTAGTTTACATAGGATTTCTTCCTTTTTGGAACAAACTATATCAAACTCATCATTTGAAACACGGATAAGGTAGGAGCTACTATTTTCAATCGTAAGAAACTCCCTTTCGATTAAGTGGTACACGATTTCTTTCTTATCCTCTAATAAAACACCAGTAAAATGCTCCATAAAACCTAGAAACAGTTCTACAAAAGAAGGCTCTAATTCTCGTATCTTTTGCTCATACTCTTCTTTTAAACGATTCTTCTGCTCATTTAACTCAGAAAGCTTATTTTGATGTTCAATGAACGCTTCTTGCTTGCCTTTTTCATATCCTTCTTGCTTTGCTTTCTGCATGATATCAATTTTTATCTTCTCTGCATCAAGTTTTGCCTGATTTATCATACGAACAACTTCAGCTTTTGCTTGCTCAATAATTTGCTGTGATTGTTCCATCAACTTACGATTATTTTCAAGCATTTGCTCTTCCGTTTGTCGTATCAGTTCCTCTTCACTTGGCTTTTCTTCTTCCGATAATGCCTCGATTTTTATCGCCGATATTCCTTTAATAAACCCATCATTGCCTTCCTCACTAGACGCATGCTCACCTGTGATTTCAGCACTTTTATATCTACTGTTCAAAAACCTCTGAATGTGTTCTTCCGATAAGGTGTTAGTGTCAATCACCTTTTTTTCTTCTTCATACCGGATCGAATACGCCTTTATCACATTAGACAACGATCTCGTCACCTCCACCTCTGGAAATGATGATTTCAGCAGAGTCTTCCAGTTTTCTGATTATATTAACAATCTTCTGTTGAGCTTCTTCAACATCCTTCAGACGTACAGGTCCCATAAATTCCATATCTTCCTTAATCATAGCAGAAAGACGCTTACTCAAGTTATTGAAAATAATACTCTGTACTTCTTCTGTTGTACTCTTAAGAGCAACTGCAAGTTCGTTGTTATCCACTTCACGAAGCACACGCTGTATGGATTTGTCGTCCAGTGTAATAATATCTTCGAAGACAAACATTTTCTTTCGAATTTCGTCTGCAAGTTCTGGTTCTTCAAGTTCCAGATTCTCCAGAATATGTCGCTCAGTTCCACGGTCTACCGTATTTAAGATATCGACAATGGCATCAACACCACCTGCGATTGTGTAATCCTGATTTACTAAAGAAGATAACTTTCTTTCTAACACTCGCTCCACTTCTTTAATTACGTCAGGTGAAGTACGATCCATCTGTGCAATACGTTTCGCAACATCTGCCTGCTTATCGGGCGTTAAGGAAGAAATTATCGTAGCAGCCTGTCCTGCAGATAGATAAGATAATATAAGTGCTATGGTTTGTGGATGCTCATCCTGAATAAAGTTTAATAACTGATTTGCATCTGTTTTTCTAACAAACTCGAATGGACGAACTTGTAAAGAAGCAGTAAGTTTTCCAAGCACTTCTTTTGCTTTTTCTGGTCCCAACGCTTTTTCTAGTAAGTCTTTCGCATAAGTAATGCCACCCTCAGCAATATACTGCTGAGCAAGACATACCTGATAGAATTCATCAAGAATTGCTTCCTTTGTAGAAGGAGCGATGCTTCTTGTATTTGCTATCTCTAAGGTGAGTTGTTCTATTTCATCTTCCTTTAAATGTTTAAATATATTTGCCGAACGTTCCGGTCCTAATGCAATCAGAAGGATTGCAGATTTTTGAACACCAGTTAGTTCTGATGATACTTGCTTTAAAGCCATATCTTGCCTCCTTAATCAACCCCAACCGTCTGATAACCAATTACGAAGCAGATTTGCAACCGCTTCTGGATTTTCATCTACAAATTTTTCAATCATCCGTCTGGTCTCTGATTTTTCACTAAATTCAATATCATCTAAGGATTGATTTTCTTTTGTAGTAGCCAACAATTGTTCTACCGATAATTCTGGCTCGATTTCTGTCACCTCTACTGGTGCCATACCACGGAATACTACAAAGATTAAAAGACCTAAAATTAAAGCAGCTAGAATAATTTCTAATATTAACTGCCAGTTTACATCAGACTTTGGTGCAGGTATAAAATTCGGAACCTCCCACATAATTAGAGAGATATTATTCTCATTAATACCAGTTGCATTAGCAAATAATGTGTAATATTCTTCGTTTACTTCTAATTGTGTTGGTTCACTATTATTTAGCACATATTCTTCAAACGATGTGTCTTCTAAAAGACCCATGAGTTCTAAATCTTCCTCTTTGATGTCCTTCACACGTTTTAACGCAATAGCAACCTTGGATGTGTCATTGTTTACAATTCCCCATCCTTTTAGTGTCTTTGTAAGTTTTTCACTAGGAAGATAACTAATATTTAATTCATCATAACTGCTTTTACCAGATTCCTCAGTTTGTATGTAGTAATCGGTATCTGTATTCGAGTCAGTTCCTGGTATGTCTCCACTAGATCCTTTGTTTTCCGATGAAATCTTTTGATATGTTTGATATAACCCTTGCTCTAATCCTTCCGCTGCAAAATACTCACGAATTTCTTCTGTTGTTTTATCAAAATTTATATCAAGTGCGAAACTTGGTTCTACATAGTCGAATCCATTCATTAATCCAAAACGTACTACTCGTTCGGTATAATCATCCAATACCGCTTGACGAAACTCTAAACTCTTATTTGTGTAGTCGCTTTCTTCATCTTCTGGTCCATTGTATAGTAAATTACCATACTGATCGATTACTTTAACCTTATTCGTAGTTTCATTTCCCAAACTATTTGCAACTGTAATTGCAATAGCCTCTGCAGAAGATTTCTTAAATTTATCATTGATTGTAAGAAAAATACTGCAACTAACTTCTTTTTCTGTCTCTAGGATACTTGTTCTATTATCGGAAGGCAAATAACTGATTCTCGCATCATCAATTCCTTCCTGATTCTTTAATAATTCTTCTAAATCACCTTGAAAATATAAATGAAGCTTTGTTTGCTTATCATAGTTTGTGGTAGACATATCATTGTCTAGCAACTGTTCTAAGCTTAGCTTTGCTTTCGAAGCAATCTCACTATCTGCAATTAATAGCTTAGCCTCTGTCTTCTTTGTTTCATCTACTAAGACTGTTACACCATCGTCTTTCAACTGATAAGCGATGCCGTTCTCTTTCAGAATATCAATTGCTTGTTTCGCAGTTTTGGTATCCTCTAATTTTATGAGCTCTACATATTCCGTTCTACCAAGTAGAAAGATAAGAAGTAATAAAGCGCAGATGACGGAACTTACTGCACTGATAATAATTACTTTTTGTTTTTTACTATATTTCTTCCATATTTCTAATAAGCGAACAGGTATCTGTTTTATTCGTTCCTGCATTATTTAACCCTCGTATGCTAAAATTGTAGTTGCATAATCTCCTTGTATGCGTCCAAAACCGCGTTGCGCACTGCTACGGTATACTGTAAGGAAATACTTGCTTTTGTCTGTGCTATCTGCAAGTCATGAGTGCTATTTGTCAATCCCATCGCATAATCCATTGCTGCCTGTTCTGCTTGATCTGTATATGTTTGCGTTTCTTTTATCATATCAAGTGCAGACTGAAACATGGTCTCAAATGCTTGATTACGATTTTTTGTTGTACTCTCAGAACCATTTATACTACCATTCTTAAGAGAACCAAGTCCTTGAACAGATGAAATACTAGTGATATCCATTGAAATCCCCTTTCCCTAATTTACTTGCCTACTTCAAGACCTTTTAAAAGCATATTTTTTGTAGCGTTAAAAGCTGTAACATTAGCTTCATAAGAACGAGTTGCACTGATTAAGTTTGTCATTTCAGTCACCGTGTTTACATTAGGCATTGTTACATATCCGTCTTGATCTGCATCTGGGTGGGATGGATTGTATACTCGTTTCATTGCTGTTACGTGATCTTCTACTATTGCGGTAACCTTAACCCCATTCCCCTGCTTGTCAGAAGCTCTACCTGCAGCTGTTTGTGCTAGCACTGTTCCAAAGCCATCTGCCTCTCTTTCCGAAAATACAACGGTTTTTCTGCGATATGGGTTACCATTCTCATCTCTTGTAGTTTCAACATTCGCAATATTCTGAGAGATAATATCCATTCTAAGCCGCTGAGCCGACATACCACTTGCACTTATATTCATGCCATTAAAATAAGACATTTCATTACCTCCCTATCTATCTTGATAATACCGTTCTTAGACGTTGGAATTCCTGAGTCATAGTTTGTAATAAAGTATAATAACGAATTTGATTATCTGCTAAATATCCTTCTTCTACATCGATATCCACGTTATTTTCATCGTAACGATAGCTAAGCTCTTCTCTGTCGGTGTAAATCGATCCATTGAGCTTTGATAGATTGGCTTTCGCACCTCGCTTATCCAAATC
>ERZ791922.283-NODE-283-length-38482-cov-3.166914_pt1 | contig 38482 bp, 31 predicted proteins | sample MGYA00510134_ERZ791922 | MGnify/ENA primary metagenome ERZ791922 (study PRJEB30046, sample SAMN00792101) | human gut metagenome | study: EMG produced TPA metagenomics assembly of the A metagenome-wide association study of gut microbiota in type 2...
GCCGCCTTACTGAAGCTCAGCATCTCCGATGTCAAACCGTTTTTTTCTAACTGCTTTGGAATCAAATGTTCCATTGCAATATGCAATTTTTCATTTTCCGTATAACTGCTTATTTCGATTACTTCCATACGATCAAGCAACGGTCCCGGAATTGTCTGAATCGTGTTCGCTGTCGTAATAAACAAAACTTCCGAAAGATCCAGCGGCACTTCCAAATAATGGTCACGGAAGGCATAATTCTGTTCGCCATCCAATACCTCCAGTAAAGCTGAAAAAGTATCTCCCTTATAGTCTTGACTGACTTTGTCTATTTCATCCAACAAAATCAACGGATTCTTCACGCCTGCGCGGCGCACTGCATTGGCAATTCGTCCCGGCATTGCACCTACGTACGTCTTTCGGTGTCCCCGGATTTCCGCTTCATCCCGAATGCCGCCAAGAGAAATTCTCACATACGGTTTTTTCAACGCCTTTGCCAATGATTTGGCAACCGAGGTCTTTCCTGTTCCCGGAGGTCCTACGAGACAAAGAATCGGGCTGTCCCCCTTCTTTGTGAGAGAACGCACTGCTAAAAATTCCAACACGCGCTCTTTGACTTCTTCAAGTCCATAATGATCTTCTTCCAAAATCTGCTCTGCGTAACTCAAATCATGATTATCTTCCACACGATTTTCCCATGGCATATCCAGCAATGTTTCGATATAAGTTCTGATCACACCACTTTCCGCCGGAGAATTCATCGAACTTTTAAAACGTTTGATTTCTTTTCGTAACTTTTCTTTTACCTCTGCGGGCGCATGCATTTCTTTCACTTTTGTTTCAAATTCTTCTGCATCACTGACTGTATCGCCATCTCCCAGTTCTTCTCGAATCAATTTCATCTCTTCGCGCAAAATATATTCCCGCTGATGCTTGTCAACCCGCTCCTTTACCTTCATGCGGATTTCATTTTTAATATCCATGATCTGAACTTCATTTTCTAATTTTAAAGCCAGTTGTTCATACCGCTCCCAGAAATCCGTCTCTTCCAGCAATTCCTGCTGCTCTGTATAATACAACGGCAAACTGGCAGAAATTTCATCTACCAACTTTTTTAATCCTCTGATTTCCAGAATCTGAGCCACGTGTTCCTTTGTCAGCTTTCCATTCTTAGCTGCATAATCAACAAACATATCTTTTAGACTACGCTCCATGGCCTCTGCATTCATTCCTTCCGGAATTGTAAAATCAGTTTCCTCTATCTCCTCGACTTCTGCGCATAAATAGAGTTCTTCTTCCTCTATCTGTTTTAAATGCGCCCGTTTTTCTCCATAAACCATAACTCGTACGATTTGTTTCGGAAGTTTTACAATCTGACGAATTGACGCAATTGTACCAACTTCATATATATCATCCTGTCCTGGTTCTTCTATCTCGACCGACTTCTGCGCCGATAAAAATATCTGCTGTTCTTCCTCCATTGCCTGTTGGATTGCCTCGATTGATTTCTTACGGCTAATATCAAAATGAACCGCCATCTCCGGCATCACTACCATCCCACGAAGTGCAACCATAGGAAGTTTTCTTCGTTTATTTTCCATGTTATCCCTTTCCTGCAAGTTATTTTTGACTCAACTGCTATCTAAATTATACTATCATCTCAAAGAGATTACCAGAAATTATAAAAATAGATACAATATTTCTAAATAAAACAGGCAGGTGAACACTTTCACCCGCCCATATGCTATGCACTCTCAGATGTCAAAAAAGATTTTCGTTCTTCTCCATCCCGCTCATAAAGCGGCTGTCCGGTTCCATTTACAACATCCTTCGTAATCCTGCACTCTTTGATTGTTTCATCAGATGGCACGCGGAACATCGTATCCATCATAATATCTTCCATAATTGCTCTTAACCCTCTGGCCCCTGTCTTTCTTTCCAGAGAAGTCTCTGCAATCGCACTCAATGCCTCTCTGTCAAATACAAGCCGGACACCATCCAGTTCTAATAATTTCTGATACTGTTTTACAATTGCACTCTTCGGCTCTGTTAAAATCCGAACCAATGCATTTTTATCCAACATATTCAGAGATACCGTTACCGGAAGACGTCCTACCAACTCCGGAATCAACCCGAACTTCACCAGATCCTGCGGAAGCGCCTCATGCAAAAGCACATCCACATCATATTCATGTTTTGAAGCAATCTCTGCATTAAATCCAATTGATTTTCTATCCAGACGGGTTTCAATAATCTTATCCAATCCTTCAAATGCTCCACCACAGATAAATAAAATATTTGTCGTATCAATCTGAATCAATTCTTGATGCGGGTGCTTTCTTCCGCCTTGCGGTGGAACAGATGCAACTGTTCCTTCTATAATTTTCAATAATGCCTGTTGTACACCTTCACCTGATACATCTCTTGTAATAGATGGGTTTTCCGACTTTCTGGTAATCTTATCAATCTCATCGATATAAATAATCCCATGCTCAGCACGCTCTATATCACCATCGGCCGCCTGTATTACTTTCAGCAAAATATTTTCTACATCTTCACCCACATATCCTGCTTCTGTCAAAGCCGTTGCATCTGCAATTGCGAATGGCACATTTAAAATCTTGGCCAAAGTCTGAGCCAGAAGTGTTTTTCCACATCCGGTCGGTCCCAGCATCAAAATATTGCTCTTCTGCAAATCAACCCCAAGATCAGAACCTGCCATGATTCTCTTATAGTGATTATATACAGCTACGGAAAGCACCTTTTTTGCCTCGTCCTGTCCAATCACATACTCATCCAGAAATGCTTTGATTTCTTCCGGTGTCAAAAGATTAATGTCTTCATATACTCTTCTCTCATCGTATTCAAACTCTTCCTCGATGATCTCTGCACAGACATCGATACACTCATCACAGATATATGCCCCGTTTGGTCCTGCGATCAACTTCCTTACCTGAGCCTGTGTTTTCCCGCAGAACGAGCATCTTACTGTGTCATCCATCAGTTTTCCTGCCATATTTATCTCACCTCTAAATACCTTCTTTAAATGGAGCAAAGATTCATGCATCTACAGAACAATCTACAGACACATGAATCTTTTCTGTTCTAATGATTGGCGATTACCTCATCAATCAATCCGTACTCTTTTGCCTGCTGTGCAGACATAAAATTATCTCGTTCCGTATCAATCTTAATGACTTCTAACGGTTGTCCAGTATTTGCAGCCAAAATCTCATTCAACTTCTGGCGCGTGCGCAGGATATGTTCTGCGGCAATCTGGATCTCCGTTGCCTGTCCCTGTGCCCCGCCAGATGGCTGATGAATCATAATCTCTGCATTTGGCAGCGCAAAACGTTTGCCTTTCTTTCCTCCGGAAAGTAAAAATGCTCCCATACTTGCAGCCATACCGATACATACTGTGGACACATCACATTTGATGTACTGCATTGTATCATAGATTGCCATTCCTGCTGTCACAGATCCGCCTGGGCTATTGATATAAAGCTGAATGTCCTTGTTTGGATCATCCGCCTCCAAGAAAAGGAGCTGTGCAACAACAATATTTGCTGACACATCATTTACTTCCTCACCCAGAAAAATAATTCTGTCTTTTAATAATCTTGAATAAATGTCGTAGGAGCGTTCTCCTCGGCTTGTCTGTTCAATGACATAAGGTACTAAACTCATTTTCAATGACCTCCTATTATTTGTACATTTTCAAATGAAACTGTCCCTCATAAAGTGATCTCTCTCAAAACGATTTTCACTCTCTGATTAAGCCTCTACTGCTGCATCAGAAATCAATGTAACTGCTTCCTGAACTGCAATATCCTCTTTCATCTGTGCTTTTTCATGTTCTCCCATGAATTCTTTGATCTTTTCAACTTCCATCTGGTAAGCATCTGCCATCTTCTGCAGCTCTTCATCCAAACGTTCATCTGAAATCTCGATATTCTCAGCTTTTGCAACAGCTTCCAGAACCAATCTTGTTTTGATTCTCTTCTCAGCCTGCGGTTTCATCTCATCTAACATCTTCTCAGCTGTCAGTCCTGTAAACTGGAAGTACTGTTCCATAGTCAGACCCTGCTGCTGAATACGACGTGCAAAATCATCTGTCATCTGACGAACCTGCATATCGATCATTGGCTGTGGGATATCCATCTGTGCATTCTCAATTGCCTGCTCTACAGCCTGATCTTCTCTCTTCTGTTTGCGGTCGCGTTCTTTACGCTCTTTGATATTTTTCTTTACTTCTGCTCTGTAGTCTTCCAATGTCTCGCACTCAGATACTTCTGATGCAAACTCATCATCCAATTCCGGCAGTTCTTTTGCTTTGATCGCATGTACTGTACATTTAAATACAGCTGCTTTTCCTGCCAGTTCTTCTGACTGATAATCTTCCGGGAAAGTTACATTTACTTCTGTCTCTTTATCGATCTCTGCTCCGATCAACTGATCTTCAAATCCAGGAATGAAAGAACCGGAACCGATTGTCAGCGGATAGTCTGTACCTTTTCCGCCATCAAATGCAACACCATCAACAAATCCTTCGAAGTCCAGTGTTACGATATCTTTGTCCTGAACTGCACGATCTGTTACTTCGATTGTTCTTGCATTGCGTTCACGCTCTTTTTCAATCTCTTCATCAACTTCTTTCTGTGTAACTCTTGTAGAATATTTGTCTACTTTCAGACCTTTATACTCACCCAATGTTACTTCCGGTTTTACTGCTACTTCAGCTGTAAAGATAAAATCTTTTCCTTTTTCCAACTGAACAACTTCAATCTGTGGCTGAGAAACAATCTCCAGATCGCACTCATCATATGCCTTTGCGTATGCTTCAGAAATCATGCTGTTTGCTGCATCATCATAGAAAATCTCCGGTCCGTACATCTTTTCGATCATCTGACGCGGAACTTTTCCCTTTCTAAATCCCGGCAGGCTGATTTTCTTGCGCTCTTTTAAATATGCTGCCTGCAATGCTTTCTCTACTTCATCAGCAGCAACCTCAATTGTGAGCTTCGCCATGTTATGCTCTAAATTTTCTACCTGTAAACTCATTTTTAGTTTCCTCCTTGATTTGTACCTTTTCATCTTCTTAAGGATGTATCCTCATCCTTTCAGTTTCCATTCAGGTATCCTGTTTTTTATCGAATAAAAATGAACATTCGCAGTCATTTGAACAGTATAGCATAAACGTCCTTGAATTTCCAGTGTTTTTTCCTTTTTATTCAAATAAAATGGATGCTTTTATCTCTTCTGCTTTTTCCTCTCCGCAGAGTATTTCTGTTAATTTCAAAGCAAACGGAATGGCAGTTCCCATGCCGCGTCCGGTCACTACATTTTGATCTGCAACCGCCGGTTCCATGACTACCTCTGCTCCCGTCAGTTTTTCTTCAAATCCCGGATAACAGCAGGCCTTCTTTCCATTCAGGATTCCCAATCCGCCCAATACGCTCGGCGCCGCACAAATTGCCGCAATTTGTTTTTTCTCTTTATCATATGCCCGCAGCAATGTGCAAAGACCCTCGTGCTCCTGCAAGTGCAAGGTTCCCGGCATGCCGCCCGGCAGCACCAACATCACTGTATCCTCAAAGTCCATTTCCTCAAATCTTATATCTGTTGTTATTACAATCTGATGTGCTCCGGTCACTTCAAGATTCCCGGTTACTGAAACCATGTCGGTATGAACTCCAGCTCTGCGCAATACATCCACCACAGTGAGCGCTTCGATTTCCTCATATCCATCCGCAAAAAATACACTGACTTTTTTCATTCCACTGCCTCCTCTTCTTTTCATTACTGCCTATACTATACGAAAAACCAATTTTATCGTCAATAGCAGTTTTTTCAAAAAACAAATGACAGCCTTTCCGGTCCAGAGTATAATATGCATAAAATACATTATTCGGGAGGAATTTATGGAAATTGAACGAAAATATTTAATAAACAAGGAAGCTCTTCCTTTTTCACCGGAAAGTTTTCCCTGCCGTCACATTGAACAAGGTTATTTATGTACGGCTCCAGTTGTGCGGATCCGGCAAGATAATGATGACTACATCTTGACCTACAAATCAAAAGGACTCATGGTACGTGAAGAATATAACCTTCCTCTGACCGCCGAAAGCTATCAACATTTGAAGAATAAAATAGACGGCAGACTGATTATCAAAGATCGTTACGTCATTCCACTCACCGATTCAAACAAAGAGCTCTTTATTGAATTGGATTTTTTCCATGGAGAACTGGAAGGTTTAATCTTAGCTGAAGTAGAATTTCTAGATACAGAAACCGCTTCTCACTTCACTCCTCCTTCATGGTTTGGTGAAGATGTCACCTTTTCCTCAAAGTATCACAATAGTACATTATCTTGTACAAAATAAACATTTTGTTGCTTTTTCTTCTTTTATCACATTCCGTTGCATATCAATCTTTGTTATCGGAAAAATTGCTATAATAAGTCATCATATTAAAGTTTTATTTTCAGATAACGGAGGAAAAATTGTGACAAGTCTGCAGCTGACGAAAAATCTTTACAATTACAGAGAGGCGCATAACTATACACAGGAAAAAGTCAGTAAGTATCTCAACATCACACGTCAGGCTTATTCGAATTACGAGACTGGAAAACGTGATCCTGATGTTAGACTTTTGGTTAAGCTTTCTGAATTATACGGAATCACACTTAACCAACTGATTCTGGACAGCTACACTCCATCTGTCATCCGGGAATCCCAGCCACCTTATCAGACTGCTGTGGAACCGCAAAACAATACCGCTCTCTTTTTAACCGAAGAAGAGACCAAACTCATTCTGAAATATCGAAGCGCCAGCGATGAAGACCGTTATATCGTTCAAAAAATATTAAAATAATTTTATTTCAAAAAAACGACAATGCAAACCTCTTATTTTCTCTTGCATTGTCGTTTTTTTATGTTTTACTTATAGTTATAGAAATCGGTATTAACCTGCCAGACCAAATCTGTCATGAACTGCGATCATCGCACGTTCCACATCATTTTCATCGATCAATACAGTAATACGCACTTCTGAGGTTGAAATCATATTGATATTTACCTGTGCATTAAACAAAGCCTCGAACATCTTTGCTGCCACTCCGGGATTGCTCATCATACCGGCACCGACTATGGAAATTTTTGCCACATTATCTTTATGTGTAATTTCCTGAATAGTCAGTGCATCCTTATTTTCTTCCAGAGTGCGCAGTGTCTCATCCAGATCATCCTGTGCTACTGTAAAGGAAATATCCTTTGTGCCCGCCCGGCCGACAGACTGCAAAATAATGTCTACATTGATTCCTTTCTTTGCAAGTGTATTAAATATCTTGAACGCAACTCCCGGCTTATCATTCACACCAATTACTGACACACGTGATGTATTTTTGTCAGAAGCCACTCCACTGATCAACATTTTCTCCATCTTTGCTACCTCCTTGACTACAGTTCCTTCTGAACGATTCAAACTGGAACGCACAACCAATTGTACTCCATATTTTTTCGCCATTTCCACAGATCGGTTATGCAATACCTTTGCCCCCAATGATGCCAGCTCTAACATTTCATCATAACTGATCTGTTCAAGTTTTCTGGCATTCGGGACGATTCTAGGATCTGCTGTATAAACACCATCAACATCTGTATAAATCTCGCAGGAATCTGCATGAAGCGCTGCTGCAATCGCAACAGCTGTTGTATCAGAACCACCGCGCCCAAGTGTCGCATAGTCTTCATATTTGTTAATCCCCTGAAATCCCGTTATAATTACGATTTTACGATATTCCAGTTCATGTTCAATCCGATCTGTATCCACTTTTTTAAATCGTGCATTTCCATAGGCCGAGGTACTATGCATCCCTACTTGAAATGCATTTAATGATACTGTTGGAACTCCAAATGTAGCAATCGCCATTGCCATCAACGATACTGATACTTGTTCTCCAGTCGTAAGAAGCATATCCATCTCTCTTCTGGATGCATTAGGATTAATATCTTTCGCCTTTGCAATCAACTCATCCGTTGTATCCCCCATCGCAGAAAGTACAACAATTACATCATTTCCTTTTTTATATTCTTCCACACAACGTTCTGCCACATTAAAGATATGTTCCTTATCTTTCACAGAACTACCGCCAAATTTCTTTACTATCAGCATAATTTCCCTGATGCCTTTCCTTTCTTAAAGCCTTTGCAATAACAGATGTCTGATCAGCCGATATCCTTCTTCCTGCATAATCCCGCTATCCAAGCCTGTTCTTTCTGTATAAACAGATGCTCCCTGGAAGGACTGCGTACTATCATAAAGCATATACGGTACCGGATCCCCGGTATGTGTCCGCACACGGATCGGCGTCGGATGATCTGGAAGAACCAGCATCCGAAAATCCACATGTTCTGCTTCTAATGTATCTTTCACCGGACCGATGATCAATTCATCAATCTTTTCAATCGCCTGAATCTTATCTTTAACACTTCCCTGATGTCCCATTTCATCCGGTGCTTCCACATGAATATAGACAAAATCATAATTCTCTTTTATCAGAGCATCAATTGCCGCCTGTGCTTTTCCTGCGTAGTTCGTATGAAGTCCACCATTGGCGCCTTCTACTGTAATATTATGCATCTGCGCACCAACAGCAATTCCTTTCAATAAATCTACGGCAGAAATCATTGCCCCTTTTACATGATATTGTTCCTCAAAAGAAGTCAGGCAAGGTCTTGTTCCCGCACCCCAGAACCATGCAGAATTTGCCGGCTTTAAGCCTTTAGCTCTGCGTGCCTCATTGATTGGATGATGGTTCAAAATCTCATAACTTTTTTCCATCATCTCACGAAGCACCTTATCTTCCGGAAGATATGCCCCAATCTGTCTGGTCAGTATATCATGCGGCGCTGTCAAATCTAACACTGCTCCATGATCCCATATCAATAGATGTCTGTAACTGATTCCTGTATAAAAAGTATATCCTTCTTTTTCCAGCCCTTTCTTCAGGGCATCCACCAGCACCCGCGCCTCCTCGGTACTGATTTCATCCGAACTATGATCCAGAATTCTTTTCTCTTCGTATGTTTTTTCCTCTTCTGACAGTGTCACAAGATTGCACCGGAAAGATACATCATCCGGTTTCATATCCACCCCTATGCTAAGTGCTTCCAATGGGGAACGTCCTGTATAATATTGTTTCGGATCATAGCCGATAACCGACAAATTAGCAGTATCACTCCCCGGAGCCATTCCCTCCGGCACTGTTCGAACCATTCCAATCTCAGAACGTGGCGCCATCTGATCCAGATTAATCGTGCGTGCCCTCTCTAACGGTGTCTGGCCCTGAAGTTCTTCCAGTGGTTCATCAGCCATTCCGTCACACAACATAATGATATATTTCATAATACCCTCCCGGCTCTATCCTTCCATACGGATCATATGTATGATTCCTGGAAATTCTTTTGCAATTTCCTCATATTTTCCTTCTGTCATCTCTTCCGTCACAAAGCCAAATTCTCCGTCCAGACCTTCTGCCCGAACAATTTCAACAGGACCAAATCGACTGTCCAGATATGCCTTCATTGCATTTGCGTCACCTGAAATACGAACGAAATATTTCTTACTTGTATCTGAAATTGGGAGCAACTCTAACTTTTCACTCTTCCACATCGTCATAATATTTCGATGCAGATGCTTTGCCTCATCTACCACATCTGCTACTACAGCACTTGCAGTCGGAAGTTTTCCTGCCCCACTTCCATAGAACATTGCGTCTCCAAGTACATTGCCATGTACAAAAATAGCATTAAAAACATCATTAACACTATACAGCGGATGATCGCTCTTCAGAAGATACGGTGCCACAATTGCATGTACATGATCCCCATGACGTTTGCTGGATGCCAACAACTTAATTGTCATGCCCATTTCTTTTGCATACATCATATCCTGTTTTGTAATATTTGTAATTCCCTCTGTATAAATATCTTCAAAATCCACCTGTTGTCCGGAAATCAACGATGATAAGATAGCGATTTTCCGACATGCATCATGTCCTTCCACATCAGCCTCCGGATTACGTTCTGCATACCCCTTTTCCTGCGCCTCTTTCAACACCTCATCATATTCTGCGCCCTCATAAAACATCTTGGTCAGCATATAATTCGTTGTACCATTTAAAATTCCGGTAATTTCTTCAATTTCATCTGCTGTCATAGAAGAATTCAGCGGACGGATAATCGGGATTCCCCCACCTACACTTGCCTCAAACAGGAAATTAATATCCCGCTCATGCGCGATAGAAAGTAATTCTGCCCCATGCTTTGCAACCAACGCCTTATTGGATGTTGCAACACTTTTTCCCGCCAGCAGACTCCGTTTCACAAATGTATAAGCCGGTTCAATTCCACCCATTACCTCTACCACGATCTGTACGTCCGGATCATTGACAATGGTATCAAAATCATGAACCAGTTTCTCCTGAATCGGATCTCCCGGGAAATCTCTCAAATCTAATACATATTTGACATTTAATTCATCACCGATTCTTTGGTTGATACGTGCACCGTTTGTACGAATTACTTCTACTACACCAGAACCAACAGTGCCATATCCCAATACTGCTATATTTACCATATATTTCTTCCTCTTTTACTATCTACTTAAATATGCATTGATAAACGGATCGATATTTCCATCCATAACAGCTCCAACATTGCTAATTTCTGTATTAGTACGGTGATCCTTCACCAATGTATACGGCTGCATGACATAAGAACGAATCTGACTTCCAAATCCAATCTCTTTGATTTCACCACGAATATCTGATACTTTTTCGGCCTGCTCCTGCTGTTTTAGCAAATACAGCTTTGCTTTAAGCATCTGCATTGCCTTATCCTTGTTCATATGCTGAGAACGTTCATTTTGACATTGTACAACAATTCCTGTAGGAAGATGCGTAATTCGAATCGCAGAAGAGGTCTTATTTATATGCTGACCGCCGGCTCCACTTGCCCGATACGTATCAATCCGCAGATCATCCTCATTGATATCTATTTCAATATCATCTTCAATATCCGGAATCACATCACAGGAAACGAAAGATGTCTGTCTCTTTCCTGCGGCATTAAATGGTGAAATACGCACAAGGCGATGCACGCCCTTCTCAGAACGAAGATAGCCGTAAGCATTTTCCCCCTGCACTTCAAACGTAACTCCTTTGATTCCTGCAACGTCTCCTTCAAGATAATCCAGCACTTCTACTGTATACCCCTTTTTTTCAGCCCAACGAGTATACATCCGGTACAACATCCCAGCCCAGTCGCAAGATTCCGTACCACCCGCGCCTGCATGCAGACTGACAATTGCATTATTTTTATCATATTCTCCGGTCAGAAGAGTCTGAATTCTCAGTTCTTCAAATTCAGACCGGAAACGTTCCAGATCCTCTTGGATTTCAGAAATCGTATCTTCATCCGGATCTTCTTCACTCATTTCAATCAATAGCCCCATATCTTCATAATCCGCATACATCTGTTCAATCTGTTTCACAGAATCCTGAAGACTTCTCAATAATTTCATTGTATGCTGGGATTCTTCCGGTTTATCCCAGAATCCCGGTTCTTCTATTCTCCGCTCTAACTCTTCAATCTGCTCTTTTTTTGCAGCTAAGTTAAAGTGAATCCCTCAAATCTTTCAGTGGTTCTTCATATGCTGTTAAATTTTGTTTCAATTCATCTAATAAAACCACCTTAATCACCTCTTTCTTTTATTCAAATTCACCGCTATAGCCTCTTATGCCTTTCGACCACAGCACTGTTTATATTTCTTTCCACTTCCACATGGACATGGATCATTCGGATATACTTTCTTTTCCTCTCGTTTCTTCGGTGCCCGAACTGCGGTATCATCTTTGTTTGTGCCTGTCACCTTAGCAACCTGCTCACGCTCTACCTTCTGCTCCACACGAATATGGAATAATGTCCGAATTGTCATTTCTGCAATTGCATTGGTCATATCGCCGAACATATCATATCCCATCATCTTATACTCAACAAGCGGATTTCTCTGGCCATAAGCCTGAAGACCAATTCCCTGACGGAGCTGATCCATATCATCAATATGATCCATCCATTTTGCATCGATCACTTTCAGAAGAACTACACGCTCCATCTCACGAATATGCTCTGGTTCCGGGAACTCTGCTTCTTTTTCTTCGTAGGCCTTTACCGCGCGCTCTTTTAAAAGATGTTTCAGTTCTTTCTGCTGCATACTCTCCGCCTCTTTTGTATCCGGCAGCTGCAGCTGAGGAATTACTTCTTTTAAAGTTCTATCTAATCCTGCCAAATCCCAGTCTTCCGGTCCAGTTTCAACAGATACAAACCGATCCACTGTGTTTTCCACATATTCTGTAATCATGTTGTATACTGTATCCCGCATGCTTTCTCCATCCAGAACACGGCGACGTTCTCCGTAAATAATCTCACGCTGCTCATTCATTACCTGATCATATTCCAGCAAATTCTTACGGATACCGAAGTTATTGCTCTCAATCTTCTTCTGCGCCTTTTCAATTGCACTGGAAAGCATCTTGTGTTCAATCTGCTCACCATCTTCTACACCTAATGTATTAAATACTGTCATCAAACGCTCGGATCCGAACAAGCGGAGCAAATCATCTTCCAGAGACAAATAAAAACGAGATTCACCCGGATCTCCCTGTCGTCCTGAACGACCTCGCAGCTGATTATCAATACGTCTAGACTCATGACGCTCTGTTCCGATAATCTTTAATCCACCTGCTGCCTTTGCCTCATCATCCAGCTTAATATCTGTACCACGACCTGCCATGTTTGTTGCGATTGTTACTGCTCCATGAACACCTGCATCAGCAACAATCTCTGCTTCCATTTCATGATATTTCGCATTCAAAACATTGTGCTGTATGCCACGTTTTTTCAACATCTTACTGAGCAACTCGGATACCTCAATGGTAATCGTACCTACCAGTACCGGCTGTCCCGTTGCATGTGCTTCTTCCACAGCATCCACTACTGCTCTGTATTTTTCTTCCTTTGTCTTATAAACGACATCATCCTGATCCACTCTCTGAACCGGCTTATTCGTTGGAATTTCAACAACATCCATTCCATAAATATCCCGGAACTCTTTTTCCTCTGTCAAAGCGGTACCTGTCATACCACTCTTTTTATCGAATTTATTAAAGAGATTCTGGAATGTAATAGTTGCCAGAGTCTTACTTTCTCTCCGAACCTTTACATGTTCTTTTGCCTCAATTGCCTGATGAAGTCCATCAGAATACCGGCGTCCCGGCATGATTCGTCCGGTAAATTCATCTACGATTACAACCTCACCTTCCGGAGTCACCACGTAATCCTGATCCTTAAACATTAAATTATGAGCTCGCAGAGCCAGCGTGATATTATGCTGAATCTCCAAATTCTCAGGATCTGCCAGATTTTCCAGATGGAAAAACTTCTCAACCTTCTTCACGCCCTCTTCTGTCAGGTTTACATTTTTCTCTTTCTCATTGACAATATAATCTCCGGTCTCCTCTATATCCTCTCCCATCAGAGCATTCATTTTTGTAAATTCACCACTGGCCTCTCCGCGTTCCATCTGACGTGCCAGAATATCACATGCCTCATATAATTTTGTAGACTTGCTGCTCTGACCGGAAATAATAAGCGGTGTTCTTGCCTCATCGATCAAAACAGAATCCACCTCATCGATGATAGCAAAATGAAGACCGCGCTGTACAAGCTGTTCCTTGTAGATTACCATATTATCTCTCAGGTAATCAAAGCCCAATTCATTGTTTGTCACATAAGTAATATCACAATTATATGCAGCACGACGTTCTTCATTATCCATGCTGTTTAATACAACACCTACTGTCAGCCCCAGAAATTCATGTACCTTACCCATCCACTCTGCATCACGTTTTGCCAAATAATCATTGACTGTAACGATATGCACGCCTTTTCCTTCCAAAGCATTCAAATATGCTGGCAGTGTAGATACAAGAGTCTTTCCTTCACCGGTACGCATTTCAGCGATTCTTCCCTGGTGTAGGATAATTCCTCCAATCAACTGTACACGATAGTGACGCATTCCAAGGCTCCGATATGCAGCCTCCCGTACAACAGCATAAGCCTCCGGCAAAATATCATCCAGAGTCTCACCTTCTGCCAGACGATTTTTAAACTCTCTGGTCTTTTCCTTCAATTCAGCATCAGACAATGCTTTCATCTCCGACTCCATTGCCTCAATCCTATCCACAATCGGATAGATACGCTTTAATTCATTTTCACTATGCGTACCGAATATTTTCTCCATCAAACCCATAACCTGCAATTAACTCCTTGTCTCTTTACTATTTCTTTTCTGTTTCAGAATGTTTTTTGCACACTTTAAATTTCATTTTAGCACCATATGATGTCAAATTCAACCAATTCATATCTTATTCATAAAACCTTTACAGTTTCGTTTCATCTCTTCGTAGGGAAGTTCCCCACCAAACAAATCCAAAGCACTTCCAATCGTGAAATCCAACTTTCCCCGGCTAATCTTTTGAAACCGTTGCAGTTCACTCATCGTACCAATTCCACCGGCATAAGTAATCGGAATCTTAGCCCAGTCACTCAAAACAGTAACCACCCCTTCTTCCATACCGGCAGCCTTCCCTTCCACATCAACTCCATGTACCAGATATTCACTACAATATCCTGCCAATTCATCCAGAATCTCTGCATCCAGTTTCACCTCAGTAAAATTTTGCCAACGATCTGTTACAATATAATATGCGCCTTCCCTTTTCCGACAGCTGACATCCAGTACAATATGCTCTTTTCCCACTGCTGATTTTAATTTCTGCAGATTCTCCCGGTTCATTCTTCCATTTTGAAACACATAAGAAGTAACAATCACATGACTAGCTCCCGCATCCAGATACTCCGCCGCATTCTCGGCAGTAATCCCTCCACCGATCTGAAGGCCTCCCGGATAAGCTGCCAGCGCTCCCAAAGCCTGCCGTTTTGTCTCCTCATAATAGTTAGAAGTAATCGGATTCAACAAAATAATATGTCCGCCTTGTAAGCCATCTTTTTTATACAGTTCTGCATACCACGCTGCATCCTGCTCGGACTCAAAATTACAATCTGCCAAATCTCCACGATCCGTCAAACTGCCGCCCACAATCTGTTTCACTTTTCCATTGTGAATATCTATGCATGGTCTGAATCTCATCTTTCCCGCCTCATTTCAAATTCTTTTTCCGCTGTTATTTTATTTTGACATTTTATCATATAAATTCCAAAAACAAAAGAAAAAAAGAATCGGAGAACATCATTTCATTCTCCGATTCCTGCGGTTCTATCGGGTCTGCTCAGAACGAACATCGGCACGAGCATCTCCATCTGTAAGATCATCCGTCACGTCATTAATCCCATCTGTTACATCATGAACTGCATCATCCATCACACCATCGCCTTTATCTGTTGCATTTGTTTTATCTTTCGTATCTGTTTTTTTATCTGTCGTATCTGCCTTGTCGGTCGTGTCTGTTGTATTCGTGGTTCCACTATCTGCTCCATCAACAGAATTATCGCGATTTCCACATCCGGTCATACACCCTAATGTAAGAACACATAAAAATAAAACAACCCACTTTTTCATATTTTTCATTTTTTCATTACTCCCTTTCAAATATTTTTTCTAGGAGTAATATCTGCAATTTACCGGCAAATATACATTAATTTTAAAAAATATATTTTATAGCATTATATTTTTCTTTAATTTCACCACTTCGATATGCCTTCAAAAGTTTTTCCAAATCTGCAATCTGTTCCCGGATTTCCTGTCCCGCATCCGTATCTCCCACCAAACGTCGGTCAAATACGCGTTTGATTACCGTTGTTTCTGAATGAATGTCACTTCCCTTTTCAATCGCCGCCTCCGTAGATTCGAACGGTTCATGCGCAACTAGCCTGAGCCCATAAGAATTATATACGAGCGTATATCCTGCGATTCCAGTTTCTTTCTGATATGCCTTAGAAAAACCACCGTCGATTACCAGCACTTTTCCATTACATTTTACCGGACTCTCTCCATTTTTACGTTTTACCGGAACATGTCCGTTTACAATATATGCATCGTCTGGAGATAATCCGAATTCTTCAAAAATCCGATTTATCACTTCTTCTTTTTCAAGCAATTCATAATACGGATTTTTATTTTCTACATGCGTTTCCTTTTCCGCCAGAAAGTAGCGTTCAAACGTTGCCATCTTATCTTTTCCAAACAATGGAGAATTGGAGCTCAGCCAGATATACCACATAATATCTTTTCCGTTCTCTCGTTCCCCCGGTTCAATTGCAAAAAAACCCTTTCTCACATACCGATCCAACGCATCATACAAAGACCTGCCTTTATAACGTTTTCCAAACAGTTCTATTTCCTTCAGACTGCCATCCTCATTCAACGGCACACAGCCATGATACAAGAGATTGCCGTTATGTACTTTATAAAGTCCCCCTTTTGACAGCAACAGACGCATATGTTCCTGTAATTTTTCACATCCTAGAAACGCCCGTTCCAGACGATCCATAATATCCTGCTCTTCATTCGTCAATTCATACGGATGTTCCGGATCAATCGTCGGAAAATGAGTATCCAAAAGCCGGTACTCTTTCCCATTCAGTTCAATCGTTCCTGCCTTGTAATCAATCCGATGCAACAACGCCCGGTCTTCCAGCCCAAACCCTTTCTGCCTCTGAATGGTCTGACCTTCCAGCTTAAATTGAATGATTGAAATTGCTTTGTGCATCCGCATGTTCATTTCCACTTCAGAAGTATTTTCCGGTGTAATTCCTTTTAATTCGAAACACTTGCATGGATCCTTTTTATATACCCGCAATGCAAATGTAGCAAGCGGCAGCAAATTTATTCCATAACCATCTTCCAAAATATCCAAATTATCATATCTTGCACAAATACGGATGACATTTGCAATACAAGTCTGCTGCCCCGCTGCCGCTCCCATCCAGAGCACATCGTGGTTTCCCCATTGAATATCCAGTGAATGATATTTCAAGAGCTTATCCATAATAATATGGGGTCCGGGACCTCGATCATAAATGTCTCCTACAATATGCAGATGATCCACAACCAGGCGCTGAATCAGCTCTGAAAGTGCCGCAATAAACTCTTCCGCTCGATTGATCCGGATGATCGTCGAAATAATTTCATTATAATAAGATTCCTTATCCGTTAGTTCTGCCTTTTCTGTAATCAGTTCTTCAATGACATAGGCAAAATCCTTAGGCAGAGCCTTCCGCACCTTGGAACGGGTGTACTTACTTGCAACACGCTTGCTTACCTCTACCAGACGATACAGATGAATAGAATACCAGTCATCCATGTTTGACTCCTGCTTTTTCACCTGCGCCATCTTTTCTTTTGGATAATAAATCAGCGTTGCCAAATCTTTTTTGTCCTGCTTTGTCAAAGTATTGCCAAACACCTCTTCAATTTTACGTCTTACTGACCCAGAACCATTTTTCAGCACATGTGAAAACGCCTCATACTCCCCATGAACATCTGTAATAAAATGCTCAGTTCCCTTCGGCAGATTTAAAATCGCCTGCAGATTAATAATCTCCGTAGATGCTGCTGCAATTGTAGGATACAGATCAGACATCCGCTCCAGATATCTTTGTTCCTCTGTTTTCATTCCCATTTCCCCGCTTATCCTTCCGTTTTTATCAACAACTCACTATCTAAAACTGAATCACATCACTCATATCATACATTCCTGCCGGTTTTCCCGCCAAAAACTTTGCAGCTTCTACTGCGCCTTTCCCAAATACACTTCTGGAATATGCTGTATGTTTGAACTCAATCACTTCATCTGTACCCGCAAAAAGCACTTCATGTTCGCCCACAATTGTACCTCCACGGACTGCTGAAATCCCCATTTCCTTTTTCTCTCGTTTCCTTCTCACCTGACTTCTGTCATACACATACTCATATGCCCCATCCATTGCTTCATTCATGGAATCTGCCAGAGCCAATGCCGTTCCACTTGGCGCATCCAGTTTCTGATTGTGATGCTTTTCTACTAATTCAACATCATATCCTGCCGGTCCCAACACTTTCACAGCGTCCTTAAGAAGTTTCATCAATAAATTAATTCCCATAGACATATTGGCTGACTTCAAGACTGCAGTCTTTTCAGATACTTCTTTCATTTTCTGCATCTGCTCTTCTGAAAGCCCTGTTGTACATAATACAAGCGGAATTTTCTTTGCTGCACAATACTCCAATACTCCGTCCACCGCAGAAACATTTGAAAAATCAATCACAACATCTACCTCTACATCACATTCATCAATTGATGCAAACACCGGATAGGAATTCTGAATCTCCAGATATGTATCAACTCCTGCCACGATGTCGATTTGTTCATCCTCTTTGACCAGATTCGAAATCATCTGCCCCATTCTTCCATTACATCCATGCATCATTGCTTTTATCATAATCTTGTCCTCCAATTATCTGTTCTATTACAATTTTATACACAAAAAGGATATCACACTTGAAAAAAATCTACAAGAAATGATATCCTTTTCACAAACTCTTTGAAATCAACAAGATTGATTTTCTTCTATATTTATGCACTCCAATTTACTGACAGATACTTCATAAGCTGTCCGCATCTGTGTCTCTGTCTCAGATAATTTCTTCACATAATCTCTGCTCTGGATCCTTCCGAGAATCTGTACATGTTCCCCTACTTCAAAACCAGATGCAAATCTGGCATTTCTCCCCCAGCAGATGCAAGGAATATAATCGGACTTTCCGTATGGGCGATTAACCGCAAGCAACAGGTCTGCAATTTCTCTCCCCAATGGAGTCTTTCGATAAATTGGTTTTTTGCAAATATATCCTTCCAACAGAATATGATTTGTTTTGGCCCCATCCAATTCTTCCTCTATAAACTCTACTTCCCGTACAAATACAGATAAAACTAATCTGTTTTTCTGCTCTTCGTGACGATTATATGATCGAAACTGCCCTGAAACCATAATAAACTCCCCTGTATAATCCTGACTCACATCTATAAGACGTTCAGAGATCATCAGTGGGATCCGGTCTTCTGAATTGCTCAGGCGTTTGACCAGCACATCTACCATATAGAACCCTTCTCCAAATACTTCGTGGCTGTATGTAAACGGAGACGCCACCTCTCCCATAATCGTCACCTGGTTGTTTTCAATAATCTTATCTGACATGATTTTGTAATTCTCCCTTCCTCTGTCTGGTATTTTAAGTCAATACTAAGTCTATGCAGAAAACTCATTTAAAGAACCTATTTTTGAATCAATCGTTCGACATCCCGTGGCGAGGTTTGTCGAGAAGAACAAAAAACAACACTACTAGTGCTTGTAAATTTATATTTTTATGGTAAAATGTAAAAGTTGTAACTGTATGAAGTTTTTAAACAGGAAGAGTGTTAATTATGAAAACAAAACGTGAAGATGTAAGAAATATTGCAATTATCGCTCATGTTGATCATGGTAAAACTACTTTGGTCGATGAGCTTTTGAAACAAAGCGGTGTATTTCGCGAGAATCAGGATGTTGCAGAACGTGTCATGGATTCCAATGATATTGAGCGGGAACGAGGCATTACAATCCTCTCCAAAAATACTGCTGTTTTCTACAAAGGTACTAAGATTAATATCATCGATACTCCAGGACATGCTGATTTCGGTGGTGAAGTGGAACGTGTTCTTAAAATGGTAAACGGCGTAATTCTAGTTGTAGACGCATTTGAAGGCGCTATGCCGCAGACGAAATTCGTTTTAAGAAAGGCATTGGAATTGAATCTGCCGGTTATCGTCTGCATCAATAAAATCGACCGTCCAGAAGCTCGTCCGGATGAAGTAATCGATGAGGTTCTTGAATTATTTATGGATTTGGATGCTTCTGATGAACAGCTTGACTGTCCATTTGTCTATGCCTCTGCAAAATCCGGAATCGCAGTTCTGGATCTGACCGATGAAGAGAAAAACATGGAACCATTATTTGAAACCATCATTGACTATATTCCAGCGCCGGAAGGTGATCCAGAGGCTCCGACTCAGGTTCTCATCAGCACCATTGATTACAATGAATATGTGGGCCGTATCGGTGTTGGCAAAGTAGATAACGGAACCATTTCTGTCAATCAGGATATGATACTTGTCAACCATCACGATCCGGACAAACAGCAGAAAGTAAAAATCAGCAAATTATATGAATTTGACGGCTTAAACAAAGTAGAAGTCAAGGAAGCCGGCATCGGATCCATCGTTGCCATTTCCGGTATTTCCAACATTTCCATTGGAGATACCCTCTGCTCCCCGGAAAATCCACAAGCAATTCCATTCCAGAAGATTTCCGAGCCGACAATTTCTATGAACTTTATTGTAAATGACAGTCCGTTTGCCGGACAGGAAGGTAAGTATGTTACATCCCGTCATTTGCGTGACCGTCTGCTCCGCGAATTAAATACTGATGTTAGCCTGCGTGTAGAGGAAACTGACAGTGCAGATAGTTTCAAAGTATCCGGTCGTGGAGAGCTACATCTGTCTGTTCTGATTGAAAATATGCGTCGAGAAGGCTATGAATTTGCTGTAAGTAAAGCTGAGGTGCTCTATCACACAGATGAAAATGGAAAAAAACTGGAACCTATGGAACTCGCTTATGTAGATGTACCGGATGAATTTACCGGAACTGTCATTGATAAGTTAAGCCAGCGTAAAGGAGAACTCCGCAGCATGGGCACTTCCAACGGCGGTTATACCCGTCTGGAATTCTCTATCCCAGCGCGTGGATTGATCGGCTACCGGGGAGAATTCATGACAGATACCAAGGGAAATGGAATCTTAAATACCAGCTTTGATGGATATGCACCGTACAAAGGCGATATTCAATACCGGAAACAAGGCTCTCTGATTGCATTTGAAACTGGCGAATCCGTTACCTACGGTTTATACAGTGCTCAGGAACGTGGAACCCTCTTTATTGGAGCCGGCGAAAAAGTGTATTCCGGAATGGTCATTGGACAAAACGGAAAAGCAGAAGATATTGAACTAAATGTCTGCAAAACAAAACACCTGACGAATACCCGTTCTTCCAGCGCGGATGAGGCGCTCCGTTTAACACCGCCTCGTATCCTTAGTCTGGAACAAGCTTTGGACTTTATTGATACTGATGAACTTTTGGAAGTTACACCAAAGACTCTCCGTATCCGTAAAAAAATCCTGGATGCAAGGATGCGTAAACGCAGCAACATAAATAAATAATGTTAAATTCGAGAGAGGTTTGATCAAAATTCATCCTCTCTCTTGTTTTTTGTAAATACTGCCAATAACTTTATCTCCTCAATTTATTTCTATACAATTGTCTGATTTTATGCTATAATAACCATATGAATACAGACAAGATTTTTCTTTCTGTATAATATGATCAAGAAGGAGTTGAGCAGCATGAAATTTATTATCAGCGGCAAAAACATTGAAGTAACACCTGGACTTAAAGACACTATTGAACAGAAACTCGGAAAACTGGAAAGGTATTTCACTCCTGAAACAGAAATCATCGTAACACTGAGCGTAGAGAAAGAACGTCAGAAAATCGAAGTGACAATTCCGGTTAAGGGCAATATCATCCGCTCTGAACAGACAAGCAGTGATATGTACGTATCCATTGATCTTGTAGAAGAGATTATCGAACGTCAACTTCGAAAATATAAAAACAAATTAGTAGCCAGAAGCCAAGGACATCCAACAGCATCTTCTTCCGGTAATGCTTTCAAAAAAGAATTTTTCGAAGAAGAAACCGAAACTTCCGAAGATGATGAGATTCGTATTGTTCGCACGAAAAAATTCGGAATCAAGCCAATGTTCCCAGAAGATGCATGTATCCAGATGGATTTATTGGGACATAATTTCTTTGTCTTTTCTAATGCTGAAACAGACGAAGTCAATGTTGTATATAAAAGAAAAGACGGTACATTTGGTCTGATCGAACCGGAATTCCGGTAAGCTTCATTCCCATAGTAACACCTACAATTCATAAACAATAACAAAAAACATGGAACAGGTTCTTTCTGATCTGTTCCATGTTTTTTTCTCCGGCTCAAAGTTTCCAGACTAGATATTCTCCTTCTACTTCCGCGAAACTACATTTCATAACTTTCTCTATCTCAGCTTGTCCATTTGTCCCCTCTGTGATCTCAGCGATAATCATTTCAACCTCTTCATCTGAAACAAGCACTTCCGTTTCCACCTTTTCCGTATACTCAGATGCAAGGATTGGAATCTTCCGCCGTCCTAATATATATTGTACTTTTCCAATTCCTGTATATTCGGTTGTAATTTTCAGTTTAACACCGCTGATTCTGGTTATAATAGTACTAACTTCCAATGCTTCCTGAGATGCCTTTGTATATGCCCGCACCAATCCCCCGGTTCCAAGAAGTGTTCCTCCAAAATATCTTGTTACAACAACTAATGTATTTGTGAGCCTTTTACCACGAATCACCTCCAGAATCGGTTTTCCAGCCGTTCCGCTTGGTTCGCCGTCATCACTAAACCGTTCCAACGGCCGCTGTTCTCCAATTACATACGCCCAGCAATGATGTCTTGCATCCCAAAACTGTTTTTTTACTTTTTCCAAATATTCCAACGCCTCTTCTTCTGTGGTAACCGGATATGTTTCCCCTATAAAGCGCGATTTCTTTTCTACGATTTCGGCTGATGCACCTTTATAAACTGTTTTTATATCCATTCTGATCATTGAACTCCTTTTCTTTCTCTATATTTAACACTATCTCATATTGCAGAAAACTACAATCATTTTCTTAAAAATTTCTTAGGAAATATGAACTTTTTATTTTTTATCTTTATTTAAAAATGGTTCTTTGATATAATGAGTGGTATGGATAGAGGAGGCCAATATTCATGAATTACGGAAAACAAAATGTAACCAAACGGAAGAAACACATTGCTTCCAAGAAAAATATGAAAAAGAAACGCGTCGGAGTCCGTTTCTTTAAAGCACTGATTATCTGTGTCTTGGTTCTTGCTATTATCGGAATTGGAGGCGCCGGATTTTTTGCAAAGAGAATCATTGATAACGCTCCAGCTGTTACTCCTGCTGACATCAAACCAAAAGGATTCACATCTTTTGTATATGCAGAGGATGGCACTCTTCTGGAAAGTTTTGTGGAGGCCGGATCTAATCGTGTATACAAATCTTTGGATGAGATCCCTGAACATCTGGGCGAGGCTTTCGTAGCAATTGAGGATGAACGTTTCTACCAGCACAACGGTATCGATCTTCAAGGTATTTTACGTGCAGGTATCAAAGGACTTGCTTCCGGTAGCTTTGACGAAGGTGCCAGTACATTGACACAGCAGCTAATCAAAAATAACGTCTTTATTAATTTTGTGGACGAAGTTACTTTCTATGATCGATTAGAAAGAAAACTCCAGGAACAATATCTTGCACTTGAGATTGAAAAACAAATGTCAAAAGAAGAGATTCTGGAAAACTACATGAATACCATTAACCTGGGGCAGAGCTGTCTTGGTGTACAAGCTGCTTCCAAACGTTATTTTGGAAAAGATGTAAGCGATCTAACATTATCCGAATGTGCAGTTATTGCCGGAATTACCCAGAATCCGACCAAGTATGATCCTGTTGTCAATCCGACAGACAACGCAGATCGTCGAAATATTGTTCTAAAGAATATGCTTGATCAAAAATACATTACCAAAGAGGAATATGATACAGCAAAAGCAGACCCTGTATATGACCGAATCATTGCTTCTCCGCCTGTAGAAGACACAACCCCTTATTCCTATTTCAACGACCGGTTATCTCAACAGATTGTCCGGGATTTGATGGAACGAAAGAATTTCACAGAAACGCAGGCTTACAATGCATTATACAGCGGCGGTCTTACAATTGTGTCTACGCAGGATCCTAGAGTCCAGCAGATCTGCGATGAAGAAGTTGCAAATGAAGAGGTCTACCCTGCTGGTACGGAATATGGTCTGGAATTTGCTCTGACTATCACTCGTGCTGATGGCACAGTAGAAAACTACAGCAAAGAAATGTTAGGTGAGTATATTCGAAATGCATGGGGATTTGAGTATCCTTTGATATACTCGTCTCCTGATGAAGCCAATGCCGCAGTTGCCGAATACAAAAGTACTCTTGGCATTACAGAAAACGACACTGTAGATGAGCGTATTGACATTACTCCGCAGCCACAGGTTTCTTTTGTTTTGATGGATCAGGCAACTGGAAAAGTCAAAGCGATTGTCGGCGGACGCGGACAAAAAACAGCCAGTCTTTCTCTGAATCGTGCTACAGATTCCCCAAGACAGCCTGGTTCTTGTTTCAAGATTTTATCTACCTATGCCCCGGCATTGGATTCATGCGGATATACACTTGCATCCGCGCTTAAGAATGACAAGCCTTATGATTACGGCAATGGAAAGACCGGTAACAACTACGACAATTCCTATCCGGGTACTTCCACTATGCGGTACTCTATCGAGCACTCGATCAACGTTGCCGCATTAAATACATTAACCGCAATCGGTTTTCAGACCGGTTTTGATTATCTGAAAAATTTTGGATTTACAACCATTGTTGACTCTGAAGAAATCAACGGCAAAATTTATACAGATAAGGCTGCGGCAACAGCTCTTGGTGGTATTACAAAGGGTGTCTATAACCTGGAAATGACAGCCGCATACGCTTCTATTGCAAATAATGGTACTTATATTGAACCAATTTTATACACACAGGTTCTGGACCATGATGGTAATATCCTTTTGGACAACACAACTCCGGTTACAAGACAGGTGTTAAAAGATTCAACGGCTGCCCTTTTAACAAATGCAATGCAGGATGTAATCACAAAGGGTACTGGTGTCTATGCCCGCATGAACAATATGCCAGTTTCCGGAAAAACCGGTACAACCGAATATACTACTGACCTTTGGCTTTCTGCTTACACACCATACTATACAGCTTCTATCTGGGTAGGGTATGATGAAAGTAAACCAATGGAACATATTTGGGATCAAAAATGGCACATGGTGCTTTGGAAAAACATCATGGAAAGAGTACACGAAGGACTCGAATACAAAGAGTTCACAATGCCTTCCAGTGTTTCTCAGAAAACGGTCTGCAGTATTACCGGTCTTCTAGCGACCGAAAGTTGTCCAGGAATTACTGAATACTTTGCAGAAGGCACTATCCCTACACAGACATGTGCTGGGCATGCTGTAGAAAAAGATCCTGATGATAAAGATAAAGACCAGGATAAGGATAAAGATAAAACTAACAACAATAATGATACCGATGATGATGACAGTAGTGATACCGATTCGAATGATAACAATTCTGACGGTAGTACCGACGGAAATACCGATAGTGGCACCACCACTCCAAACAATGGAGGGACAACTACTCCCGACAACGGTAACAACAGACCAACTCCATAGGACATTAAAAAAAGAACTCAAAAAAGAGTTCTTTTTTTAATGTCCTAATTCATCTTATCTAGAATCAATTTTGCAGAACCGCAGATTCCCGCATCATTCCCCAGCGTCGCAAGCTTAAACTCAACATTCCGATTTGCAAAAAACGCTCTTTCTAAAAATGGTTTTTGAATATATGGGATTAATACGTCTCCCGCTTTTGAAACTCCGCCTCCAATGACAATGACAGCAGGATCTGCAACCACTGCAAGATTAGCCAATCCATACCCCAGATATCTTCCAAACTCAACCGCTATCTCCTGTGCAACAACATCCCCATCCTTAACTGCATCAAAAACATCTTTTGCAGTCACAGTCTCTGAATTCAAGCCTGTTTTTCTTGTTTCTTCCGCTAACCTCTTCTTTGCAAGACGGACAATTCCAGTCGCAGATGCATACTGCTCTAAGCAACCCCGGTTTCCACAACCACAAGTCTCCGTTTCTTCATAGTTCACACAAAGATGTCCAATTTCACCACCGGCGCCATGTGCTCCTACAACTACACTTCCACCTATGATAACACCGCCACCGACTCCGGTACCAAGCGTTACCATAATAATGTTAGACTGCCCTTCACCGCCACCTTGCCACATTTCTCCAAGAGCAGCTACATTGGCATCATTTCCAACTGCAACCGGAAGTTCTGTCAACACCTCCAGTTCCCCCTTTACATCCTTATACCCCCAGCCGATATTAGCACTTCCATTTACAACACCTTTTTCTGAAACTGGTGCTGGCACCCCAACGCCAATCCCTATTATATCCTCTTTTTTAAGCTGATGTATATTTATTTTTTCAAGAACTGAAGCAGCAATGTCCGGAAGCACAGCCTTTCCCTCTTCTTCCGTCTTCGTAATAATCTCCCATTTGTCCAGTATCTTTCCGTCCTTTTCAAATAATCCCATTTTTACAGTAGTGCCACCTATATCTACCCCAAAACAATACTTCATTTTTCTGTCTCTCCTCCTTGAAATACCATGCTTTTATCTCTTTTTTGCCAGATTTTCCTGTACCCTTTTATACAGTTCTTGCGCTGCATTGTATCCCATCTGTTTCTGCCTGTGATTTACAGCTGCAGATTCCACAATAATCGCAAGATTTCTACCTGGACGAATTGGTATACTATGACATACTACTTTATTGCCCAAAAATTCTGTGTAGGTTTCTTCCAATCCGAGTCTATCATATTCTCTTTCTCTGTCCCACTCTTCTAATGTAATCACAAGGTCAATATTTTGAGTTTCACGTACACTCTGTACACCAAACATAGACTTCACATCGACAATACCGATTCCCCGAAGTTCAATAAAATGTCTTGTGATATCCGGTGCAGAACCAACTAATGTCTCATCACTTACTTTTCGGATCTCCACGACATCATCCGTTACCAGTCGATGTCCACGTTTGATCAGCTCCAGCGCCGCCTCACTCTTTCCGATTCCACTTTCTCCCATGATCAGCACGCCGACACCATATACATCCACCAGAACTCCATGAATTGAAATACATGGCGCAAGCTTGACATTCATCCACCGTATCAACTCTGCCATAAATGCAGAAGTTGTCTTCTTTGTTGCAAGAAGCGGTATATCCGCCTTTGTAGCCAACTCCAAAAAATCTCCATCTGGATATATACTTGTGCTAAAAATTACGCATGGTACTTGATAGGAAAGCAATTGTTTATATATTTCAATTTTCCGCTCTCTGCTTAAAGTCTGCAGATATGTATACTCTACATACCCAATAATCTGCACACGTTCCGAATCAAAATGATCAAAATAGCCTGTCAGCTGCAATGCCGGCCGGTTCACATCCGGAACTGCAACTTCCTTATCTGACAACTCTACACTTTGTGTAAGATTCTTTAATTCCATCTTTTCAGCAAGTTCATTTAATTTTACACTTTGTGCCATAATCCTCTTCCTCTCTTTGTTTTCTCAATTATTTTTAGTATATCACGTGCGGAAAAATTTGTATACGGATTCTGCCGCTTTTTCATTCATCGATGGAATTGCTGCAAGTTCTTCCACAGATGCCGCTTTAATCTCATCCAAATTAGCATATTTTCGCATCAACGCTTTGCGCCTTGTCTCCCCAATCCCATCAATATCATCCAAGATGGAATGTACCTGCCCTTTGCCTCGGAGCTGTTTATGATATTCAATCGCAAATCTATGTGCTTCATCCTGTATACGTGTAATCAGACGAAACGCCTCTGAAGACCGATCTATCTCAATCTCTTCATTTTGATAATACAAACCTCGTGTACGGTGCTTGTCATCCTTCACCATACCACAAACCGGAATATGCAAATGAAGTGTATCCAGCACCTCCAATGCAATATTTACCTGTCCTTTTCCACCATCCATTAATATCAAATCTGGAAATGCAGTAAAACTTCCCAATTCCTTGCTTTCTTCTCTTTCTCGCAGTCCATGCGTAAACCTTCTGGTCAAAACTTCTCTCATGCTGCCATAATCATCCGCACCTTCAACCCCTTTGATTTTGAACTTTCGATAATCATTTCTTTTTGGTTTTCCCCGATCATAGACAACCATAGAGCCGACCGATTCAAAACCATTGGTATTTGAAATATCATACGCCTCCATACGGGAAATATTTGAAACTCCCAACAATTTTTCAATTTCTTTCACCGCTCCTATCGTACGCCCCTCTTCGCGTTTTAACCGTTCTTTATCTTTTGATAATACAAGCTGTGCATTATTTGCTGCCAACTCCACCAATTTCTCTTTCGTACCTTTTTTAGGAACATGGATCGTTACCTTTCCACCACGTTTCACCGAAAGCCATTCTTCAATTAATTCAACATCTTCTAGTTCTTCCTGCACCATCAATTCCCCCGGAACAAATGGTGTTCCACCATAATACTGTTTGATAAAACTATCCAGAATATTTCCTATCTTCTCTCCCTTCACGATACGAAGATAAAAATGATCCCTTCCAATCAATCTGCCTCCGCGAATAAAAAATACCTGAACCACAGCATCTTCTCCAGACGTTGCTGCCGCTAGAATGTCTCGATCTTCCCCCCTGCTATCCGTAATCTTCTGTTTCTGTGAAATTTTTTTCACGCTATTCAACAATTCCCGATATTCTATTGCCTTCTCAAACTCCAAGGCATCCGATGCCTTCTGCATTTTCTGTTCCAGCTCATTTAAAATCCCGTCAAAATTTCCATTTAAAAATCGAACCACTTCAGCAACTGCTTTTCCATATTCCTCCTGCGAAATATATCCCTGACATGGCGCATCACATTGCTTGATATGATAATTTAGACAAGGCCTCTCTTTTCCTATATCTCGCGGAAGACTTCGGTTGCAGCTTCGGATATGATACAACTTATGCAAAAGATCTATCGTATCACGCACTGCCCCTGCACTTGTATACGGTCCAAAATATTTTGCCTTATCCTTTGTAATCTTTCGAGCGAGCATCACCCTTGGAAAAGGCTCATTTGTAGATACTTTAATAAACGGATATGTTTTATCATCCATCAACATCGTATTATATTTGGGATGATGTTCCTTGATCAAATTACATTCCAGAACAAGTGCTTCAAGTTCTGAATCCGTCACTATATACTCAAATCTTCTGATGTGCGTAACCATCTGTTCTATTTTAACGCCTTTATTTCTGCTGCTTTGAAAATATTGTCTCACACGATTTTTCAGACTGATTGCTTTACCCACATAAATAATCGCATCTGTTTCATCATGCATGATATACACCCCCGGCTTCCCGGGCAATTTTTTCAATTCTTCCTGAATATCAAAACCATTCTTTTCCATATCATTCAACTACTCCGTATTTTTCTGTTCTCTCTACTTGATATTCTACAAAAAACGGGCAGAGATGAATATCTTATCTGCCCGTTTTATCGCTCTATTCTTCTGTGGTCACGTTTTCTTCCACAGGTTTCATAGCAATCCGTTCTTCTTTTTTCTCCGGCTGTTCTCCAGTTGTTTCCGGTTCCTCAATTCCTTTTACTTCTCGGAAAATCTTCATAAATTCCTTACCGGTAATGGTTTCTTTTTCAATCAGAAATGCTGAAATCTTATCCAGCGCCTCGCGATTTTCAGAAAGCAGACGTTTTGCTTCTTCATACGCCTTTTTCAGCATTACCATCACTTCGGAATCGATCTCTGCTGCAGTTGCATCTCCGCAGTTCATAACCGGGCGTCCATCCAAATAACGGTGCTGTACAGACTCCAGACCAATCAATCCAAACTTCTCAGACATACCATACTGAGTAATCATTGCACGTGCAATCTTTGTAGCCTGCTCAATATCATTTGATGCACCAGTTGTAACTGTATCAAATACAATCTCTTCCGCAGCTCGTCCTGCAAGTGCACCAACCAGCATTGCCTCTAGTTCTTTCTTTGTATTCAAGAACTTCTCTTCTTCCGGTGTCTGCATCACATATCCCAGTGCGCCCATCGTTCTTGGTACAATTGTAATCTTCTGTACCGGCTCTGCATCCTTCTGTAAAGCACTGACAAGCGCATGCCCCACTTCATGATAAGAGACAATCCTTCTTTCCTCTTTGCTCATAATGCGGTCTTTTTTCTCTTTTCCAACCAAAACTACTTCCACTGCTTCGAACAGGTCTTTTTGACTCACAACCTGTCTTCCATGTTTTACCGCTGTAATTGCAGCTTCATTGATCATATTCGCAAGGTCTGATCCCACTGCTCCGGAGGTTGCTAACGCAATCGCTTCCAAATCTACTGTTTCATCCATCTTAACATCTTTGGAATGTACCTTTAATGTATCAATACGCCCTTTTAAATCCGGTTTATCTACAATGATTCGACGGTCAAATCGTCCCGGACGGAGTAATGCAGGATCCAAAACTTCCGGACGGTTTGTTGCAGCCAGAAGCAGCAATCCTTTATTTGTATCAAATCCATCCATCTCTGCAAGCAGCTGATTTAAGGTCTGTTCCCGCTCGTCATTGCCACCGCCCATGGCAGTATCACGACTCTTACCAATCGCATCAATCTCATCAATAAACACAATACAAGGTGCCATCTGCTGTGCCTGCTTAAACAGATCTCGTACACGTGACGCACCTACCCCTACATACATTTCCACAAAAGCAGAACCTGATAATGAGAAAAACGGAACTTTTGCCTCTCCGGCTACAGCTTTTGCAAGCAGTGTCTTACCTGTTCCCGGAGGTCCTACAAGCAACGCTCCTTTTGGAAGTTTCGCTCCGATTCCTGTGTATTTTCCCGGATTATGCAGAAAATCAACAACCTCTTGTAAAGACTCTTTCGCCTCATCCTGTCCTGCCACATCCTGGAATGTCACACCAGTCTCTTTTTCTACATATACTTTTGCATTGCTCTTTCCAATTCCCATCATGCCGCCGCCTTTTGACATCTTACGCATCAGAAAATTGAATAAGATCACCATCAGAATGATCGGCAGAATAACAGTGATAAATACTTCAAAAATCATAGCAGATGCCGTATCCGGAATCGTCTCTCCAAATTCTACCCCTGCTTTATGCAAGCGATCTGTTAATTTATAATCTACCATCACTCCAGTAAAATAATCCGGCGCATGTTCTGACTCTTCCCCTTGACCAAGCACCTTATCCATCTGCAGCTGATTAATCAGTTCATTGGCTTCAATCTGATCTTCCTTACCAGCTTTTTTCAACTCTTCTTCTCTTGCCTTGTCTGTCAATGTAATATAAATCTTAGAAGACTCCAGCGTAACTTTCTCAACCTTCTTATCCTCGACCAGACTTAAGAATTTATCATAACTGATCTCCTCTGGTCCCTGTCCCTTCATCAACGAAGATAATCCCATGACTACAAAAATAGCCAGCAAGGTGGTTGCAAGTATCACACCCCAACCCTGCCGGTTGTTCTTGGGATTTTTATTATTATTTTGATTATCCATTTTGCTCCTCCTAAAATCCGATAATATTATTATAAGTACACTTTTCTTATAAATCAACAAGAAGATTATGAAAAAATTGTAAACTGAATCCGTAAAATTTGTTGTAAATGTGCTATCTTTTGTAGTATACTGTTACCTTGTAGTACATACTTTATAAATAGGACAAACTTAACGTAGCCTATCACGAAAAACGTCATCGATTGGGGGTCTCTTTTCATATGAAAATAGGATTTGATAATGAAAAATATCTAAAAATGCAGTCTGAACATATTCGTCAGCGCATTGAACAGTTTGATCACAAACTTTATCTGGAGTTTGGCGGAAAGCTTTTTGACGATTACCATGCGTCTCGTGTACTTCCGGGATTTGCTCCTGACAGCAAGCTGCGCATGCTGATGCAGCTGAGCGACCAGGCTGAGATTATCATCGTCATCAGTGCCAAAGATATTGAAAAAAATAAAGTACGTGGAGACCTTGGAATTACTTACGATTCAGATGTCCTTCGTTTGATGGACTCTTTCCGCGACAGAGGAATGTACGTGGGCAGTGTTGTAATTACACAATATTCCGGTCAGGAAAGTGCTCTTTTATTTAAAAATCGTCTGGAAAATCTTCATATTAATGTATACATTCATTACAATATCGCCGGATATCCGTCTAATATTCCTTTGATCGTCAGCGACGAAGGCTACGGAAAGAACGAATATATTAAAACCACTCGACCGCTTGTCATTGTTACAGCTCCGGGACCTGGTAGTGGAAAAATGGCAACTTGTCTTTCTCAGTTATATCATGAGCATAAAAGAGGAATCCATGCAGGATATGCTAAGTTTGAAACATTTCCCATCTGGAATCTTCCGCTCAAACATCCGGTCAACCTGGCATATGAAGCAGCAACCGCAGACTTAAATGACATTAACATGATTGATCCTTTCCATCTGGAAGCTTATGGGGAAACAACTGTCAACTATAACCGAGATGTTGAAATTTTTCCTGTGCTTAACACAATCTTTGAAAAAATTTACGGCAAAAGCCCTTACAAATCTCCGACAGATATGGGAGTCAACATGGCTGGAAATTGCATTTGTGATGATGAAGCCTGCAAAGAGGCCTCCCGCCAGGAAATCGTTCGTCGTTATTTTGAGGCACTCAACGGTATTTTAAAAGGAACCTGCTCTGAAGAACAGGCGCAGACGCTGGAACTCCTCATGAACCAGGCTGGCGTAGCCATCCAGGATCGTAAAGTAGTTGCCGCTGCACTGAAACGTGCAGAAGAAACCGGAGAACCAGCTGCTGCCATGGAGCTTCCAGACGGCACAATCATCACCGGTAAAACCGGTAACCTGCTTGGTGCTTCTGCTGCCCTCTTGTTAAATGTCCTGAAACATTTTGCAGGTCTTGGTCATGAATTGCACATTATCTCTCCAGAAGCCATAGAACCGATCCAGAAGTTGAAGGTCAACTATTTAAAGAGCAAAAACCCACGTCTACACACAGACGAAGTGCTGATTGCCCTTTCCACCAGTGCAGCTACTAATCCTGATGCAAGACTTGCTCTTCGTCAGCTTGCAAAATTAAATGGCTGCCAGGCTCATACTTCCGTTATGCTTTCTGACGTAGATATCAGTACGTTTAAAAAGTTAGGAGTACAGCTCACATGCGAACCTGTCTACGAAGATGGAGATGTCTATCATCGTTAAATTCCAAAAAACACGTATTGTAAGAGTCATGAACGATTCTTACAGTACGTGTTTTCTTTCTATCTCTGTTTTTTATTTTCTATTCTTTTCATAAGTATGCAAGACAACCATGCCGCCAACATTCCCACTAAGATTCCAGCAATGACATCACTTGGATAATGAACACCGACATACAATCTGGAAAAAGCAATCAGCCCAGCAAGAACCAACGTTGCAATGCCGTATCGTCTGGGCAGCATCCGGTAATACACCATGGCAGCAGCAAAAGATGCACAGGAATGACCGGATGGAAAGGAAAAATCAGACTGCCTCCCTACCAGCAATGCAAGACCTTCAACCACCTCATAAGGTCGGGTACGTGCTACTATATTTTTCAAAGCCACATTGGTAATCAAGGCTCCGATTCCCAACGACAACAAGGCTGCTGCCCCCACCTTTCTCGTCTGTTTTGGAATCAGAAGGATCACTGAAAGAGCAATCCAAAACCACCCTGCATCACCTAAAAAAGTCACAAACTTCCAAAACGGGGTCATCCAATCCTGTCGAAAGTATTCCTGAATCCATAATAAAATATTTCCATCCAACGCAATTAAATCTGTTAAAAATGTCATCGGTACTCCTGTTCCTCTCTTTTTCTTTTTCCCTTATCCTATCTTTTCTTTACAGCATCTTATCGGATAATCCTTCCATCCTCATAGTCAAAAATACATCGTTCGTATGCATTGATCACATGGGTATCCTGATATCTGTCATATCGTTTATGATTTCTTCCATAAGACATATGCACATGACCATGTAAGAAAAATTTCGGATGATATTTCTCAATCAGCTTGAGAAACACCTGAAATCCTTGATGCGGAAGATCCCGTCCATCATTTAACTGATAGGCTGGTGCATGAGTCACTAAAATATCAAACCCTTTCCGTCTCCAAAGCTGAAACCATAACTTTTTGACCCGTTTCCTCATGTCTCTCTCTGTATACTGATGCGGACCTCCGGTATATCGCATAGAACCGCCCAGTCCCAGAATTCGCACTCCTTCATACACAAAAATCTCATCCTCAATACAAGTACACCCTTCTGGCGGCATATTTTGGTACTTTCCGTCATGATTTCCATGCACATATAAAACTGGAATCGAATATAACGTCACAAGAAAAGACAGATAATTCGGATTCAAATCTCCGCAAGAAATAATCAAATCCACATCCTCTAATTTGCTCTTTTCAAAATGATCCCACAAATAAGAAGACTCTTCATCCCCTATCGCAAGTATTCTCATCAGCTATATCTGCCCTTTCTCTTTCTTCACACCTTGCTGCAAAATCACAGCTCTCGCCTGTTCCTGAAGCTGGGAGGTACTTGGGATGCTTCCGATCACATTGTCAGCCAGCCAGTCCATATTCACAATTTCTTCCGGTGATAACCGACGGTTTGGATCCGTTTGAATCACGCCTTCCTGAGAAAATAATTTTCCGGAAAACGGACTAAATTGACCAGATACAATTGCTCCCTTCAATAAATCTACTAGTCGTTTCGTTTCCTCCGGAATTTTTTTAGAACAGATAACATCTATCACTCCTGCAGACATCCCCCACCAATAATTGATAGCTTTTTTTACCGGTGCTTTATCATCATCTTTCCAATTCCCCATCATAATCGTGCGAATCAATTGTTCATAGAACTTTCCCCAATGCCATAACGGCATCGCCAGACTCACCGGATAGTCTCCATCCAGTCGATAAATTCCGAAAAATCTTGTCGCCTCTTCCGGAGTCACCATATCCTTTCCGGAAATACAAGAGGCACCGATGCTATGAATTCTCTCAGAAATATCCATATCTTTTAAAGAGGACCATTCCAGATAAACCTGCGCTCTCGGATTAATCATCTTTGCTCCAATCGCAAATGCATTTATATTCGCAATCGAACCGTAAATCGGATAATCTTCAACATATACCAATTTATTATTTTCAGCCATCGCCCCCGCTATGGCTCCCATCAGAAATTTCGCTTCATGCATCCGGGCATAATAGGTACGAATATAACGATGAGATGTATTTAATGAACAATTTAAAATCCGAACCTCAGGATTGGCAATCGCTGCTTTTACACTAGCCTTTGCAAACTCCGGTGTCGTCGTCAAAATAATGTTACATCCGGCTTTCATAGCTGTTTCAATATAAAGCTCAATATTTTCCTGTGTTGCATTGTCATACACCAGAGTGCTGACCTCTTCCGGAAATGTCTGTTCCAAATATAATCTTCCCAATTCATGCGAATATGTCCATGCAGATATTGACGGTGTCTTTGCATAAATAAATGCAATCTTTAACTTTGGAACGGCAGTTGGAATCAAACGACTGAAAACAGATTTTTTCTCAAGATTTGGATCCATTTTCAAATCAATCTCATGATCCTCTTCCAAAAGATGAAACTCTTCCCAGCTATTTGTAACAAGCATCTTCAACTCACTACTTGTCTTTTGGTTGACAACATCATAACCATACAGGACGATAAACTTAAGAAAAGCATCACCAGGTGTAATAGAGAGTTTTCTTCCGCCACGTTGATGATATTCAGCAACAAACCTTGCATAAGATGAACTAAATGTCAACTGATCCTCTCTTGTCCAGACTTCCTTCGGCTTTTTTCCTATCGCAGTCTGCAGTTTTGCAAAACTCCCCAATTTCGTAAACCAAATATAATTTACCTTGGACAATTCATAAAACTCTAAAAACTCGTAATAAAGTAGATTTTCCTTTTCCTTTGTCCTTTTGGGAATGATTCGGATTACTTCTCCCGGTGCTGAAACCGCCCCAAAATATTTCATAACGCTGACGCGCTTATTTCCTTCTATCACATAGAACTTATTCATATACTCATAGGCCTTGATTGGTTCTCTGATGCCTTCCTTTTCATGGCTGGTACTCAGATTAGCCCACTTACTTGCAAACTCTGTATTTTCTTTCAAAATCGGCATAAAATTGCTGGCAAAGGCATTGCTGCGTCCTCCGGTCTTCGTTCCAACAATCTGTTCCATCGGAATCTGTACCAATCCAAGCGAAACCTCTGAATAACTCCCCTTTGACGGCAAAATATCATCCAGAACATCCAGTGTCGGCTGCTGCCCATGCATCATTCGGGATTGATATTCTCTCTTTCCCATTTTTTGTGCTTTTATATAATCACTCATTGACATTGTTGTTCCCTCCATTCTGCCAAGTTCTCTCTATCTGTCTACTTTGTGCACATTATAACACGACTTTAGAATACTGTAAATCAGCGGTTTGATTGACTTTTTTTATACTTCATATTAGAATAAAATCAATTCTAACAATATAATATTTTTCCACAAAATAACTCACTTCAAATACTTTTATCTAAAAATAACATTCTATAAGAGGAGGGCGCATATGAAAACAATAAAAGACTATATCACAGCACTTGAGGCTGCACATTTATTTAACGACAGCGGTCATTTAACCCGCTTCAAAGATTTAATGGATTGTTTCTTTCATTTTCCTTTTTTTACAAAAGGCTTGTGTAAATGTATGTATTTATCTGCATGGGACAATGATCATTTTGCCATCATGCTGCAGACCTTAAATGAAATGAGTCTGGGTATGGAACAAAATACCAATGATATGCGCATCCAAGGTAATCTGCTTGCCCAGAAACACACCGGTGGAGAATACTATATCTATCAGCTATCCAATGCATTTCTGGACAACGCTCCCTTTCAGCTTGATGATACTGTATGTTTGGATGATACATGCCTTCACATCATCTCTCAGGCTCTAAAAGCATCCGAGATTATTGACCATTTATAACTTGCGGCTCCCGAAATATCGTTACCTTTAACGGTTCTAAATTCTGTCCTGTTGCTTTTTGTCCACACCCACTGCTCATTCCAATACAAGTAACCGCTAACATTAGGCACAGAACAGATCAAATCCCACCCCAACTATTGACTTAGAACCATTATTTTTTCTTGACAGCAAACAGAACGTCTCAACGTGGCACGTTGATAAAGCCGAAGCAATTTGAGAATTGCCTACAACGGGTAAAATGGAATGTATGAATGAATAATTCCAATTAAAGACGTTTGTCCAAATGGTCTTGAGCCACCCACAGAAACGACTTCTGCCCTTGTTATAATTGGACTTCCAGAATTTCCCGGAAAATTCTTTACTATAAACTGTTCTGGAATTATTGCTATATTATTCCTCCATCTTCTATATGTGCGAAGCTATCTCTTCTTGTAATATGGTTATCATCTCCGCATTATTCTTTTCAACCATGTCATCATCCCAAACACGATTATTAGCATCCAATAATTTCTTCATTTTCATTAGTTTTGGACTTTGCTCAATAACATCTTTGTACTGCTCTACTTTATGTATAGGAAGCATATTAGAAAATTTAGAATTTGCCGAAACAGTAATCAACACTAAGTTTCCAAAGCTATCTCTATTCTTTTCATCAACGGCATTCTCACCATTAATTGGATGCTGTGGAAAGAAATGCTCAATCGATGTTCGAAACTGGAACTGAAAATCCTTAAACTCACTCTGATTATCTCTACACAAGACATAATCTAAATAAGTAAATACAATACGATCAATGCCAAATCCTGTACGGCTCTGATAATCAGAATCTACCACTTTCTTACAGCAATATCGCTCCAACAGTTCTATTATTGCCTTACCGTCTTTTCTATCATTAACTGCAGATAACACTCTGGCAATCCAATGCATGGTTTTAGGCGAAGTATAGGTTATTCTCAATTACCGATTTGCCAATCCAGGATATTACTACCAAGCTGATCCGAGTAATTGTTTTCCCGCTCCATTAACGGCTATTTTTAGCCCTAGCTGATGGCCTGCCTCCCATGCACTCGACCTTATTATACCTGAAAATTCAGCATGGAAAATCCTACTGCAATGATCATCTCTAAGGAATAGTGATTTGTGCTGTAGCTTTTTCCGTCGGCGGCAGTTATTCGAAATTTTCGAATAACTGAATCCTCTTGTAACTCACTGTCCTCAAAGATTTTCTTAATATGATAATTTATAGTGTTAGTGCCGACATCGTACAGTGTTGCCATCATCTTCTGGGTCAGCCATATATTCTCATCCTCATAGCGCATCCAGTCTATATTTTGCATTAAAATACTACCTGGTGTTAGAATATAAATAGTACAAGTCAAAATGAGAATTCCTTATAAGAAAAA
>ERZ791922.284-NODE-284-length-38419-cov-3.678918_pt1 | contig 38419 bp, 24 predicted proteins | sample MGYA00510134_ERZ791922 | MGnify/ENA primary metagenome ERZ791922 (study PRJEB30046, sample SAMN00792101) | human gut metagenome | study: EMG produced TPA metagenomics assembly of the A metagenome-wide association study of gut microbiota in type 2...
CCAGGAGTGGTCTGCCTGGTAGGAAGTGTTTACACAAAATTCTTGACGCTATCTTCGGATTATTAAAACATGTATTTGTTTTAATAATATAATATCATTTTATACTACGAACTATCAAGAGTAAGTTATCAATGTTCTTACCTTCTTAAATAAACTTACGTGTAAATTACGGAAAGAGTAAAAATATTGCACCAAAAACTAAAAATATTAGATTTTTATTTTCAAGTAGAATTCTATAATAGATACTGGGGGGATTATGCAGCCCTGGTTATTTTTTTTGAAGGAATAAGAATCGGTAGATCGATTGAAAGGAGAATATGAAATGAGACAATATCAATATTTGAATGAATATGCTGATTTTATGTTAGAGGACCCAGAGTTAACAAGTTATCTCTATTTTCCGATTGCAAATGAAAATGGGGTGATGGCATCTGTGACACCTTCCTTACATGGGGACAATAAGATGGGGCAAAATACATTTTTATTGGCGCCTGTGAGTGCAGAGGAATTACACAATAGTAAAGCAGCGCGCAATTTTTGGTGCAACATTGAAGGGAGAAAACCTTGGTCGGTGGTTGGAAATTCCAGTGACCAGCAGGCAAAACTGTTTCAAGATGGAAAAGAGAAAACTTATTTAAGAGCAGGGGTTATGTGGCAGGAGGTCGAGAGAAGCTCAGAAAGCAACGGACTGAAAGCCAAGGTGCTATCTCTGGTACCTGCTTCCGGAGAGACCGTTGAGCTTATGAGAGTAACGATACAAAACATTGGAAATGATAATATAACCTTTACACCAATTGCTGCAATACCACTCTATGCGAGATCAGCGGATAATTACAGAGACCATCGTCATGTTACCTCTTTATTGCATCGAATCCGTACAACAGAATATGGTGTCATAGTAAATCCTACCCTTACTTTTGATGAACGTGGACATAAGAAAAATGAAGTTATTTATGGAGTATTGGGTGCTACGAATGAAGCTGATCCTCCTGTATCTTTCTACCCTACAGTAGAAGAATTTATTGGTGAGGGCGGAAGTTTCGAACAACCTAGAGCCCTTTATACTAAGGACATTGTTGCAGTTACAGCTGGTGAGAAAGTGGCAGGATATGAGGCACTTGGTGGACTTGTATTTGAAAAAGTGACCTTACGAGTGGGAGAAGAAAGATCATATCTTATAGCAATGGGGTATGGCACCTCGGAGGAAGATTTTAAGAAAGAAGCTATGAAGTTTCTTTCATCAAAAGCTTTTGAGGATATCTTATACTATACGAAAAATTATTGGAATCAGAAAATCAACATTCACTATCATACTAAAAATAAGGATTTTGATCATTTTATGCATTGGGTAAACTTTCAACCGATGTTACGACGAATCTATGGGTGCTCCTTCCTGCCACACCACGATTATGGAAAAGGAGGAAGAGGGTGGCGTGATCTTTGGCAAGATTGTTTAGCGCTACTTATGATGAACCCGTCGGGTGTTCGGGAGATGCTTCATGATAATTTTTCAGGAATTCGTATGGATGGTACCAATGCAACTATCATAGGGGCAAAACAGGGAGAGTTTATTGCCGATCGAAATAATATCACCAGGGTATGGATGGATCATGGAGTCTGGCCTTTGTTTACCACGGATTTGTACATAAAACATAGCGGTGATATTAGCTTTCTATTAGAGGAAGCAGGATATTTTAAAGATATGCAAGCGGTCAGAGGGGAAGAAAAAGATACCCAATATAACGATAGTCTTGGAAAAAGGGTTAGGACAATTGAAGGGGAAGAATACCGGGGAACAATCTTAGAGCACTTATTGCTTCAGAACTTAACTGCATTTTATGATGTGGGTGAGCACAATCACATCCGCTTACGTGGCGCGGATTGGAATGATGCACTTGATATGGCAAAGGAACGTGGAGAAAGTGTAGCATTTACAGCTGCCTATGCATTGAATCTTACTACACTAGCACAGCTCTTAGAAAAACTTGAGGAAAGTGGAGTTACTAGGATACTTCTTGCAAAAGAGATGGAACTTTTATTCACAGAGGATATTATCTGTTATGGCAATATCAAGCGTAAAAAAGAAATCCTTTATGATTATTGTAAGCAGGTGAAGGAGACTGTGAGTGGACATAAAGTGGAGGTTTTAGTATCCAATCTAGTTTGTAATTTAAAGAACATGTCGGAATGGATAAAAGAACACATCCGTAGTGAAGAATGGTTAACAAGTGCGGAAGGATTTCATTGGTTTAATGGTTATTATGATAATCATGGTCAGAGGGTAGAAGGTGATTTTTCACAGGGTGTCCGTATGATGCTAACCAGCCAGGTTTTTACGATTATGTCAGGGGTTGCAACAAAGGATCAAGTTAAGGATGTAGTTCGTGCAGCAGATCACTATCTCTATGAAGAACGGATGGGAGGATATCGACTCAATACTGACTTTGGAGAAGTAAAACTTGATTTGGGTAGAATGTTTGGATTTGCTTATGGTCAAAAAGAGAATGGAGCAGTATTTTGCCATATGGCAATTATGTATGCCAATGCCTTATACCAACGAGGTTTTGTAAAAGAGGGGTATCATGTGATAGATAGCCTATTTCGGCATTGCAATAATTTTTCGGTGAGCAGAATCTATCCTGGAATTCCAGAATATATCGGAGAAAATGGACGTGGACTATATCATTATCTGACAGGCTCAGCAAGCTGGTTATTACTAACAGTTCTTACTGAAATGTTTGGAATTAAAGGGAAATATGGTGATTTATATTTTGAACCAAAACTGTTGTTAGAGCAGTTTAAGCAGGATGGTACTGCAACAGTTGAATTTATATTTGCTGATAGATCTTTTGAAGTTACGTATGAAAACAGTAAGAAGATGGAAGTAACAGAGTATCAAGTTGCTAGAATTGTATTAGATGGAACGCATTATGAGTCAAAGGAATTTGGCTGTATAAGACGTAGGGATATACTTGAACTTTCTGAACATCGAAAGCACTTCATTACAATTATATTAAGCTAGTGAGGAGAAATGCTATGAAAAAAGAATGGATTGAAGTAGTTAGCTATGAAGAAGAGGGATATCAACCGTTAATAGACTATGGATCATGGAGAGTTGCTATCTTAAATTATTGTGATGAGCTTTTAATTGAACAGATTGGAAAGATGCAAAAACACAATAAAACGGATGAAGTATTTGTTTTATTAGAAGGAGAATGCACCTTATTCACTGGTGGTATGGGTGATAGTTTAGAAGAAATCGATGCTATCTTTATGGAACCGAATCGGATATATAATATAAAAAAAGGAGTTTGGCATACTCATACCTTAAATCAGAAAGGAAAAGTGCTAATTGTTGAAAATCAGGATACTTCAGATGAAAATTCACCAACTATCTTATTAAATTTAGAACAGAAGGGAAAATTACGAAAATGTTTCGAAAAAATTACCACTATTACCAAAAGTATGGTATAATATTTATGCAATATTACTATAAAACAAATAGATTCTAATAACTATGAGGTAAGCGTGAACTTGGAGGGTACAGTATGAACATAGGGAAGGCAGTCCAAGCAATCAAAAAAAGAATTAACATACGTACTAAGATAATTCTCTTATATCTTAGTGTTCTTATCTTATCGTTCACGCTTTCTATTGGGATATTTCGTATTATTCATCAAAAAAGTTTGGAACGAGAAGTCGGTGATGCTACGATGCAGACTGTCAATGCATTAAAGGGAAATTTGAATTTTATTTTCGATAATGTCAGTCAGTTTTCCACGCTGATTTATTTTGACCGCAGCGTTCAAAATTCATTAAAAAACATTGATTCTGCCAGCATTGATCCGCATATCCACCAGACTATACAGCGTAGCCTTGTGAACATGTTACTTTCTGGTGATTACATATCGAGTGTATTTATCTTTGATATCTATAACAACTATTATTACTCTTATAAAATTGGACCCATCGCAGTAGATAAAGATAAGGTTCATCAAACCAACTGGTTTCAGGATTTAAAACAAAACAAGGGTGAACCAATGTTTATCTCAAAAAGTGAAGATATCATTCAGTTTATTACGAGACCAGATCATAATTATATCTCACTTGTCCGTGAAATATCAGACGTTGAGGATTATTCCCCTTTGGCAACTCTTTTACTGACCATAGATGAAAAAACAATTCAAAAATACTTTGATGAGGTCGGAAAACAGTACAATTCACAGTATTGCATCGTTGATTCTAAAGGCAATTATATCATTTATCCCTCCAATTATGATAAGACAATGGACGAGTATTTTCTGATGGAACAAGAGGTGGATAATGGGTATGAAGTTTGTCATGCCAATAATCAATCTATGATACTGGCAAGGCAAGACTTAGGTATTCACGATTGGAAGTTGGTTGGGATGCTTCCTGTCAGTGATAATATGAATCTAAGTGACTACTATAAATCTTCTATTCTACTTATCATCGGACTTAATTTCATATTTGTTTTTGTATGTTCCCTAGTGTTAACGAAGTTAATTTTCCATCCGTTATCTAAGGTTCAAAAACAAATGGAGATGGTGGAACGCGGCGAATTTATAGAGATGCCTGTGAATCCAGAGCATACCGATGAGATTTCACAACTGAAAAAAGTATTTAACCAGATGGTGCGGGCAATTATTGATTTAATCCATCAGGTGAAGAAAGAAGAAAAGATTATTGCACAAGGAGAACTGCAATTATTACAGGCACAAATCAATCCTCACTTTCTATACAATACCCTGGATGCTGTTTCTGCACTGGCACTTATTGAGGATCATGAAAATTGCCTTAAAATGACACAAGCCCTGGGGAATTTTTACCGAAATAGTTTGAATAGCGGCAAGGATTTAGTAACAGTGGAGGATGAGCAAAGTTGTATTGATAGTTATGTGACCATATTAAATATTCGATACGATAATAAGGTTACTCTTCTATGGGACATAGAGGATAGGATAAAAAAAGAGCCAATTTTAAAGCTTATTCTTCAGCCAATCGTGGAGAATGCAGTGCATCATGGAATCCGTTATAAGGAGGTACAAGGAACGATTCATGTGAAAGGATACCTAGATGAGGAAGACATGATTTTTATTATTACAGACAATGGTGTCGGAATGCCCGAGGAACGGATAAAGCAAATTCTTGAGGGGAAAACAAAGACAGGAAAATCAGGCTTTGGTTTGCATAGTTCGATTCAAAGGATCGCGTTATTTTATGATGTAAAAAATCCTATGACAATTCATAGTGAAGTTGGAATTGGTACAGAAGTTATTCTTCGTGTTAAGAAAATCCAAAGAATAGAAACAGGAAGAAAAATCAATTGATACGATGGTTTTGAGTCTTAATAATACTAAAAAGCGTAGAGATGGTGGTTTATATGAAGATAAAAGTTTTATTAGTAGATGATGAAAAATTAGAGCGTGTATTGATTCGCAAAGGTTTCCATTGGGAGGAGCGAGGCTTTGAGATTATCGGTGAGGCTTCCCATGGAGAAGAAGCTTTAGACATCATGAAACACAAACAACCAGACCTGGTCGTTACAGATATTAATATGCCTTTTATGGATGGGTTAGAACTTACGGAAGAGATGCTTAGACAGTATCCACAATGCAGAGTCATTATCGTCACTGGTTACCGAGAATTTGATTATGCCAGAAGGGCTGTAAAACTTGGAGTGAAGGATTTTTTATTAAAACCAGTGAATATAAAAGATTTAGAAGAAACGGTAACGAAGATTAAAAAAGAAATTGAAGAGCAAAAGAGTATAAAAAAGGAATACGTTAAGTTACAAGAAACTGTTCATGAACATCATGAAATCGTAATAGAGAGCTTTCTACAGCGTCTGGTAGAAGGAAGGGTGGAAGAAGAGGAAGCAAGGAATAAACTTACTCTTTATGGTTTTGAAGGAATATTAAAGAGAAATCGCTGTATTAATATCAAACCTATTTTCCTATCCGATACAAAGGAGGAAGAAAAATTACAATTAAGCAGAGAAATGCTCTCTGCTGCAAAGTCAATTAGCAGTGATGACATGGTTATTTTTCAACATTTCCTATATAACATCATTCTCTTTCTTCCAAGCCTTAAAGAGAATGAGGAAGAAGCGATTGCGCATCAGCTTTTAGAAAGTATTTTAAAACAAAAGAGATTAGAATGTATTATCGGAATTAGCGAGGTACAGGAAGGGTTTCAAGGTATTCTTCATACTTATGTTCAAAGTCAAAAAGCAATATCGACGAGTGTTATTTTAGGTAAGAATTGTGTGATTCCCTATCGTGAGTACCGTAGAATAAAAAGAAAAAGTAGTTCTATGGAGAAGTTTGATTGGAAGGAATTTATTGTTGCCATAGAGAATGGGATGGAGAGTCAGGTTTTTGATTACATAGATTATTATCTTGAGGCCATGAGTAAAGAAGGATTATTTGATCCGAATTATCTTAAGTTAAGCACGATGAGTATGCTATTAAAAGTATCAACCGTATTAACGAAGTATGGAAAAAGTCTGGAAGATATTATTGATCAGGAGGATATGTATGACAAGATTTCAAAAATTGATACCTTATGGAGTATGAAACAGTATTTGGAAGAAAGTATTGGTGCAATTTTAAACTTTCATAATACCGTCAGAAGCAAAAAAAGCAATAAATTGATTGACCAAGTAGTTACTTATCTTGATGAGCATGTTTATGAGCAGAACTTAACACTTAAGAGAATAGCAAAAGATGTCTATGTTAATGAAAGCTATCTAAGTCGTATATTTAAGAAGGAAATGGGCGAAAGTTTAATTGAATATATTACTAGAAAGAGGATAGAAGAAAGCATGAGGCTACTGGATACGACAGATCTAAAGGTTTATGAAATTGCAGAAAAAGTAGGAATTAACGATCCTCATTATTTTAGTATCTGTTTTAAAAAGCATGTTGGAGTTATGGTTAAGGAATATAAAAAGCAACGGGTATAAAAGCTATAGCAGTTATGATTGGGAGTTTAGGGTGTATAATAAGTGTTTGAGGCTGGAAAATATTTAGCTATTTCAATACATATGAAAGAATCAATTAAAGTGGGTAAGTAGAATGGGGAAAGCTACTTACTCACTTTTTTATTCATGACAAGGAGGAGTACGCAAAGCGTGCTTTTTCTTGTTTCATCGATTTCATTGGTACCTAGAATTGAAAAAAGAAAAACATAATTTTTTAGGAGAACCAATTTGTAGGATAATTTTATTACTATAGTAAAAATAGTAACCTTTTATGTAAAAATATTAAATTGAGCTAACCGCCATTTTTTAATATACTTTACTTATCAACAAAGCATGCAATGTTAGATAATGGTACGTACATAGGAAGTGTTCTTATTGACTTCTTAGAGGGATATTAAGAGGCTATAAGGAATGTAGTTGGCTTTTGATGCCGTCTTGCAAGCGAGCAGGATAAGGTCACAGATAGGAGAATCATTGTAATTAGAAATTGGATAGGGGTTTTAGGAAAGCTGAAACAAATGGAGGTATGTTGAAAGGAAAATTTTCAACAATTATGTGCAAGTGCGCAAAGTTAATATTGTTATACAACGGCGCTAAAGCGTAAGAATGGAGGGTATTATGAGAAAATTAGTAAAAAGGATAGCAGCATTATTCTTAGTTGGAACATTAACCTTTAGTATGGCAGCTTGTGGCAAGAACAATGATAAAGCATCTAATAAAGATGGGGAAGATACAATTACTCTTAATGTTTGGCATCAATGGTCGAATGACACTAATGAATTAAAAAAACTTTATGATGAAGCAGTAACAGCATATCAAAAGGATCATCCAAATGTGAAGATAAATACACAGACATTAGATACGGAAGCATATAAGACAAAGATTTCAGCTGAATTTGCAGGAAAAGCAAGTGGTATTGATGTATTTTACTACTGGGGCGCAGGAATGGCTAGAAAGCTTGTGAATGCAGATAAATTACTTGCACTTGACAATTATCTGACAGAAGAGGTAAAGGCGAAGATACTTCCTGGTTCAACCACAGCATTTGTATACGACGGAAAAACATATTCTGTACCGATGTTTTCCTGGTATATGACGATGTTTTGCAACAAAGAACTGTTTGATCAGGCAGGTGCAACAATTCCAACAACTTACGATGAGCTTGTAGCAGCAGTTGATAAGTTGAAAACTTTAGACGGTGTAACACCAATCGCTGCAGGAGCCAAAGATGGTTGGAATGCAGCATTTATATATCAGGCATTAGCACTTCGTGAAGTTGGTGCAACAAGTATTAATTCCATGTTAAGTGGCAATGCAAAGTTTGAAGGAGAAGGATATGCTAAAGCAGCTATGAAGGTTGTAGATTTATATCAAATGGGTGCCTTCGGTAAAAATCCTTTAGAATCTGGCAATGATGATGCAAACTCAGCCTTTATCAGTGGAAAGGCTGCGATAAGGATAATGGGAAGCTGGTTTGCGAATCAAGTATATACAGATACCACAGCGACAATAAATCCTGAGAATGTAATAGCTTGTAAGATTCCAGTGATTGAAGGTAAGGGAAATGCTACAGACTATGCTGGTGGTTTTGTTGAGTCCTTCTGGGTGAATAAGAATACAAAGTACGAAAAAGAAGCAGCTGAATTCGCAATTTATATCAATGAGAAGATGGGTAAAGCAGCTTATGAAACCGGTACTGGCTTCTGTGGTTGGAATGTCGAATTAGATGAGAGTAAATTAAATCCTTTATTTATTCAGATCAAAGGCTTATTAGCGGATAGTGTAGAAGGTGTATTAGCATGGGATACTTCTTTAGATGCTAATCCAGCAACGATTCACAATGAACAAGTACAGACACTTTTTGCACCAAATGCTGATGTAACAGCATTTATTGAAGAACATCAAGCGGCAATTAATAAGTAATAGAAGGGTAGCTTACGATAGGTTAATAAGATAAATGATGTAATCTTATCTTTTCGCAAGGAAGGTAAAGAAAGGCTGTGTCTAAATGAATAGGTAACTGTCATTTTACACAGCCCTTTTTATAAGCAAAAATACTGAAAAGGGTTCACTTTGTCTGACAAACGCCCTTGAATTTAGGATGGGAGGGAATATCTATGGATCGTATGTTAGGTAAGAAGAGAACAATTGCATTCTTTATTTTACCTGCATTGTTGCTGTTTCTCTGCTTTGTTGTTGCGCCTTTGGTAGCATCTGGTATCTATAGTTTGTTTGAATATGATGGAGTAGGTACTAAGAACTTTATTGGTTTACAAAATTATATTGATTTATTTTCCAAAGATCAATATTTCTCCAAAGCAATAGTAAACTCATTTATTCTGGCAGGAGCTTCAATTTTTATTCAGTTACCTATCTCGTTATTAATTGCGATAATTTTAGCAAGAGGTGTAAAAGGAGAAAAGTTCTTTCGCACAGTCTATTTTGTACCAGTTGTCATTTCAAGTATGGTAATCGGACAATTGTGGATGAAGATATTTCACAGTGAATATGGATTGCTGAATACGATAATTCGACTGTTTGGAAACAAGGAGTTTGAATTTTCCTGGCTTTCCACTCCATCTACTGCATTTATAGCAACAGTAATTCCTGCAGTTTGGCAATATATTGGCTATCATATGCTTTTATTTTATGCAGGGATAAAGTCAATTTCTAGCGACTATTATGAAGCGGCAAAGATCGATGGAGCAACAAATCGTCAAATTTCATTTCGGATTACCATTCCTTTGTTAGCTCCAGTAATCAAAACCTGCCTTATCTTTTCCCTGACAGGGTCTCTTCGTGCCTTTGATTTAATCTATGTTATGACTGGAGGCGGGCCAAATCATGCAAGTGAGGTTCCAGGAACATTAATGTACAATAGTTTATTCCGTCGTGGCTTATATGGTTATGGTAGTGCGCAAGCTTTTTTAATTGTTGTGGAATGTCTTTTGTTTAGTTATCTGATTGGTAGAATGTTTAAAAAAGCAGAAGACAATGCATCAGCAATCTAAGAAAAGATGGAGGCTAGAGTGAAAGATGAAAAAACTTTCACTCCATTAGCTGCTCCCAAAAACAGTCGCAGAATGGAGGCTAACTATGAAGGGAAAGAAAATAACAACAAAAAAGGCAAAAAAGATTATGTTACTTTTTATCTTAATTCTGATTGCAATTACACAGCTATTTCCACTCTATTGGTTGATAACGTTTTCATTGAAAAGCAATGTTGAAATCTTTGGAGAAAATATCATTGGACTACCTAGACAATTTCGTTGGATCAATTATAAAACCGCGCTAACCGATGGCGGTATCTTACAATACTTTTTAAATTCAGTTTTTTATTCCTTTGTGACGGTAATCGTATCCGGATTATTTTCTGCGATGGCAGCATATGCGATTGCTCGAATGAGATGGAAGCTTAGTGGCTTCGTTTTTGGCTTATTCTCACTTGGAATTATGATACCAACTCAGGCTGCTTTACTTCCTTTATTTCAAGTGTTAGATCGTTTGGGATTAAAGGGTGGGTATCTCGGATTATTAATTCCATATATTTCGTTTGCACTTCCAATGAGTATTATGATTTTGACAGGCTTTTATAAAGGGATACCAAAGGAAATCGAAGAAGCAGCATATATCGATGGAAGTGGAATTTTCCGTTGCTTTTTAGAAATCATACTACCAATTATTAAGCCAGCGATTGCTACTGCATCCATCTTTACCTTTCTTTCAACATGGAATGAATTGATGTTTGCAAATACGCTCGTGGATAGCTCCACCTATCGAACTCTACCGGTTGGAATCATGTCTTTTGCCGGACAATATTCTACCGATTGGGGATTAATTGGTGCAGGTATGGTAATCGCAACCTTACCAACGATTCTAATTTATTTCTTACTAAGTAATCAAGTGCAGCAAAGTCTTGTTGCAGGAGCAGTAAAAGGTTAAGTGAAACTAAAAAAATGACACCATATTAGAAATAAAGATATGATAGGAGGGTGTGATTTTCGTTATGATAAAAAGGGGTTTGTTAATAGTAGTTCTTCTTAAGAAGGTACATTGCAAATACCCTTTTCTTTATATTATTGTGAAATAGGCACTCTATAGTTTGGGCAAATGCAATAGGAAAAGAACACTAGGAATGGCTATCTTAAATCTGCAACCAGAAAGGGAATGTTATGCGTAGTAAGAAATAGGAAGGAGATAGGTTGGAATGAGAATTAGGACAGTAACAACAGATTATCATAAGAATTTATTTTTACAAGAATCAGAGGAATTAATAGCCAAAGAAGTAGGGAGTAATCAGGTTGTAAACATCTATCCAGAACGAACTTACCAAATCATTCGAGGATTTGGTGGTGCATTTACAGAAGCTTCCGGATATAATTTCTCAAAACTTAGTAAGGAGAAGAAAGAGATAGTTTTAGATGCTTATTTTGGCACGAATGGTATTCATTATACCTTAGGAAGAACACATATCAATAGTTGTGATTTTTCCTTATCAAACTATGCATATCTAGAAGAAGGAGAAGATGGGAATCAAAAGTTTAACCGAGATAGAGACCGGGAATATATAGTACCTATGGTAACAGCAGCAATGAAATTTAGCAAGAGTCCTATATCTTTCTTAGCGTCACCTTGGTCTCCACCAGCGTTTATGAAGACCAATCATGATATGAATCATGGAGGTGAATTAAAAGAGGAATATAAAAAAGATTGGGCGAAATACATAGCAACTTATGTGAAGGATTGTAAAAAAGACGGAATTACTATTTCCATGCTTACGGTACAAAATGAGCCAGAAGCAACGCAGGTGTGGGATTCCTGCCGTTATAGTGCAGTGCAGGAGATGGAATTTGTTAGAGATTATCTTGGACCAGTATTAGTGGAAGAGGGTCTTTCTGATCTGAAAATATATATTTGGGACCATAATAAAGAATTGTTATATGAACGAGCAAAAGTAATCCTCTCTGATACTAAGGCAAGAGAGTACATTAGCGGTGTAGCCTTTCATTGGTATACCGGAGATCATTTTGAGGCGCTTGATTTAGTGAGAGAACAATTTCCGGAACAGGAGCTTTTATTCACAGAAGGTTGTGTGGAGTATGGGAGATTTTTTGATTCTTCTGAAGTTTGGAAAGCAGAAATGTATGCTCATGATATCTTAGGAAATCTAAATCATGGAATGCATGGATATATAGACTGGAATCTTCTACTCGATGAGAAGGGCGGACCAAATCATGTGGGAAATTTCTGTCAAGCACCTATCATGTGTAATTTAGAGGAGGATAGTATTTTATTTAATCTTTCTTACTATTATATAGGTCACTTTAGTAAGTATATTATGCCAGGTGCAAAACGGATTGCTTATACCAAGTATACGGATCATGTTGAAGTAGCAGCTTTTCTTAATCCAAACCAAGAGCGTGTTGTGATTCTATTAAATAAATCAGATCACGAGGAAACCGTAGTACTTAAGGAGAATGGAATTGGTAAGGAAATAAAGCTAAGTTCTCATAGTATCGTTACAGTAATCTGCTCAGAAGAGTAACACTTATAATTGCAATTAAAAGTAACTCTTACTGTAGTAATATGAGTAACACTTGTAGTAGTAATTAAAATAACTATTACAGTAGCAATAAAAGTAACTCAAGTTTGCGCTGTGACATACTTGAGCTATTTGTTGCTCCTACCACTAGTCGCAGCATGGAGGCTAAATATGCAACATTATAAAAAGTTAAGTTTTGTCCTTTTTCTAAGTTGTCTTCTATTGGTACTAAATAGTTGTGGTAAAAAAGTTTCCTTAACTGTAGATTCTTCTGTAGTCTCTGTGGGAGAAACAACCATAACCTTAGATGAAATGATGTATCATGTTCTACTTGCTAAGATGCAAGGAGAACTCTATGCCTCATTTTTAGGAGAAGAAGATTTTTGGAAGAAAGAATATGAGCCATCCGTTACAATGGCAGATCAAATGAAACAATATGCACTTGATAATGCAATAAAGTATGAAATTTTATATAAGATGGCAGAAAAAGAAGGATATTCCTTAACAGAAGAAGAACTTTCGATATGCCAAGACCAAGCAAAGGATATTGAAAAAACAATACCAGCAAACGAACTACAAGCCTTAGGATTAACGGACGAACTAATAAAAGAGATACAAAAGAAAATATCACTTTCGACAAAATATTATGAGGACTATCTCATAACACTCTCAACGGATGAAAAAGAAGCACAACAACGCTTTGAAGAAAATTACAAAGAGCTAAAAAAAGAGTATCAAGTGAAGGTAAATGATAGTGTGTGGGAAAAAGTAGATATTATGAATCCTTCGATACCTGGTTGAAAGGTCAACTTAATGGATTATACCAAGAGCACAACTATTACATAATTGAAACTAAACATAGGGGAAACTCATACTAAAAAAATGACACCTTTTCAAAATACGGTTCCTTATAATCAAGGTCTATGGTCTTTATAATAAAGATAGAACAAGAAACGGAGGACAGACCATGACAGAGATGAGTAATCTTAAGAAACGAAAAAAATCGGTTACCATGCGTAAGTTTATGAATCAGAAATATCTTCAGCTTATGGTTATCCCAGGGCTTATATGGATGTTTATCTTCAACTATATTCCTATGGGTGGTATTGTAATCGCTTTTAAAAAATTTAAAATAACCAAATCGATTGCAGAAGCTCCTTGGGTGGGGTTTAAATATTTTGAGGAGTTTTTTCAGGATTCCAACTTTAGCAACATTATGATAAACACAATTGGTATTAGTTTATTAAAGTTAATCATAGGATTTCCGCTACCAATTATTTTTGCATTACTTCTTAACGAGATTAGAAATCTTAAATTCAAGAAGTTTACGCAAACAATATCATATTTACCACATTTTTTATCTTGGGTAGTACTCGGTGGAATCTTAACAACTTGGTTAAATAGTACCGGTGTTATTAATGAATTATTTCAAGCTCTACATATTACCAGCGGGCCGGTTTCCTATCTTGGTAATCCCAAATACTTCTGGGGAGTAGCATTAATCTCAGACAGCTGGAAGGAACTTGGATGGTCAGCAATTATTTATCTGGCTGCCATCTCCTCGGTGGATCAACAGCTCTATGAAGCAGCTACAGTGGATGGGGCCTCCAAGATGCAAAAGATAATGAAAATTACCTTACCATCAATTAAAGGAACTATCGCTATCATGTTGATTTTACAGATTTCTGGTTTATTAAATGCTAATTTTGATCAGATTATGATTCTAAAAAATCAGATTAATATTTCCAGAAGCCAAGTAATTGATACTTACGTATATCAAGTTGGTATGACACTCGGTAAATATTCGTATGCAACAGCAGTTAACCTGTTTAAGTCAGTAATCGCTTTAATGCTTCTGTTAATAGCGAACCTTTCCAGCAAGAAACTGCTTGGCAGGTCATTATACTAGGAGGTTGCAATATGAAAAGACGTGTATCATCTAAAATCAAACGTTCCAAGGGAACTTTAATCTTCGATATTCTAAATACGATATTCATGTTGTTTATTTGCTTTATCTGTATTTATCCAATATGGTATGTCATCGTTAACTCTTTAAATGATGCAACGGATGCATTAATGGGAGGTATCTATTGGTGGCCAAGGCAGTTCTCCTTGAAAAATTACAAGACAGTATTCAGTGATAGCAGTGTACTACAGGCTTTTAAGGTAACCATCGCAAAGACTTTAATTGGTACCACAGTTAACGTACTATTTACCGCTATGGTAGCTTATCCGCTTTCCAAGAAAAACTTAATTGGAAGAAAGTATTATATGGCATTTGGAACGGTTACAATGTTTTTCTCTGGCGGCTTAATACCAACCTTCCTTTTATTTAAGGGGCTTGGATTATTAAATAATTTTTGGGTTTATGTTATTCCGGCAGCATTTAACTTTTTTAATCTTCTTATTATGATTAATTTCTTTCGAGAGATTCCTGAAGCATTGGAGGAATCTGCAAAAATTGACGGGGCCAATGATTTTACCATCTTTCGTAAGGTAATACTTCCGTTATCAAAACCTGTGTTAGCAACCATCGCTTTGTTTGCAGGAGTTGGACAATGGAATGACTACTTTGGTGGTTTAATGTATATCACAGATAACCGTTCTCTGGAGCCAATTCAGACCTATCTTTATCGAATGGTAGCACAGGTACAGTCCTCGCAGATGGCAGGTTCCATAGCCTCTAATATCAGTGCAAAAGACAGTACTTCAACCGCGATAAAATTGGCAGCTATGGTTATCACAACATTACCTATATGCTGTGTTTATCCATTCCTACAGAAATACTTTGTAAAAGGAATGATGATAGGTGCAGTTAAGGAATAAAATATTAAGGGAGGATTTTACAATGAAAATGGGTAGCAAAAAATGGATTGCATTACTATTGGTTTTTACAATGCTGTTTTCTCTCGCTGCATGTGGTGAGAAGAAAGAAAAACCAACCGGAGCGGAACCAACAGTGGGGGCGACAACGGAACCAACTAAAGCAGCAGATGGTACTACAGATGGAACCAAGGATAATAACAATCAGGAAGAAGTAGTCCCTGGTTGGCAGAAAAACGCATCCGATAAGGTTGACTTAACATGGTACATAAACTTCTCTTGGTTTACTACTCCTTGGGGTGAGAACTTAGTTTCCAAGACAATCACAGAAGAAACAGGATGTAACATTGAATTTATCGTTCCAGCTGGTAACGAAGCAGAGAAGTTAAATTCCTTGATCGCATCAGATTCTTTACCAGATTTATTAACACTTGGCTGGTGGGAAGGTCAAGTAAATCAGATGATTGAAGATGGTATGGTTTATGCTTTGGATGAACTTGCAACACAGTATGATCCTTACTGGTTTGAAGTAGCAGATGAAGGACGTATTGGCTGGTTCACAAAAGATGATGGACATATCTATGGATATCCAAACTCTTCTTTCTCGCCACAGGATTATGAAAAATATGATAACATCTCTTCCAATCAGACTTTTCTTGTAAGAAAAGATATGTATGAAGCAATTGGAAGCCCAGATATGACAACACCAGAAGGATTTATTGCAGCAGTAAAAGCTGCGGCAGCTATGTTCCCAGAAGTGAATGGACAGCCAATCATTCCAGTGGGTGCTCATGAATTCGGAGCAACTGGTAATGTATCTTTTGACCAGTATTTATCAAACTTCTTAGCAATTCCATATGAAAAAGATGGACAATACTATGACAGATATACCGATGCTGAGTTAGTTCGTTGGTTAAAAGCATTCCGTGAGTTAGGTGCAGAAGGATTTCTAAAAGAAGATATCTTTGTTGACAAGAGAGCACAGATGGAAGAAAAGATTGCACAGGGACGTTACTTCTGTATGTTATATCAGAGAACCGACTTAGCAGATCAGCAAAAAGTATTATATAAGAACGATCCAAACAGTATCTATATCGCAGTAGATGGACCAAAGAACTCCAAAGGTGATGCTTATACGTTACCTGGAACAGGTATCAATGGCTGGTGTGTAACCATGATTTCTAAGAAATGTGAGCGCCCTGATCGTGCAATCCAATTATGTTCCTACTTAATGAGTGAACGTGGACAGCACATGACTTGGTTAGGTGTGGAAGGTGTAACTTGGGATTATGTAGATGGTAAAGAGACAATGAAACCAGAAGTTAAGGAGCTTTTAACAACAGACCGTACTGCTTATGATAAACAGTATGGAGCAGATTCCTGCTACTGGATGTTCCAGGACAATGCAATGTCTTTAAAATGGGCTGTTGAAACACCAGAACCACTTGGACAGATGGAGCGCTGGACCTTCCCATATGTAATTTCAGTATCCCAATATGATGTAAGCCTTGCAGCAGATTCCGATGAAAGTGATATCCAGAGTAAGGTAGATAATGAATGGGGTGTTGTATTACCACAGTTATTATTAGCTAAGACAGAAGCAGATTTTGATAATATCTGGAACGCATTCATTCAGAAGAGAAAAGATTTCGGTATTGATAAAGTTCTTGAAACAAAGACCGGAATGATGAACGTAGCAAAAGAAAAATTAGGACTTAAGTAAAATTGGAATTAGGACTTAAGTAAAATAGAATCAAATAGTCTTATCGCTATAATCTGATATCGTGTGTTGGAAAAACAGCCTGTTCTAAGGAATTTTTACAGGTTGTTTTTCCCATATCAAGTTGGAGCTTAGTTTTGACATAAACATAAAAATGCACGATTCTAAGTGCAGGAATAGGTGTCGCTATGAGAAAACTTAAACAGCTTTTTCAAACAATGAAGTTAAATCATAAAATAACGGTATTGATCATTGGGACCATAGTGATTCCTATGGTTATTTTAGCTGTCCTACTTTTTCAAAACATGAGGGAATCCATAATAAAAGAAAAAGTAAAAAATGTTGAAATTAGCATTAATCAAAGCTATAACCATATTCAAAAAAATGTGGAACTATGTCATATGTCAACTCAGGTTATCTTAAACAGTGAAGATTTTTGGGACAAATTAATAGAGTTTCAAAACTCCAAAGTTGTGGATAAAAATGAACTATTAGAATTCTCAAGAATTGATGTCCGAAACATTGAACGATTAGTAAATAGTAATCCTTATCTTTATCAAATAAGAATTTACATACCAACCAAAAAAGTTCCAGAAATGATGCCTATCCTTTATCATATGGATCGATTGGATAACTTTGATTGGTATGAAAAAGAGGATAGTCGAAAGATGGTATGGAATTTTGATTATGTAGACACCATTTTCCCTTATTATGTATTAAAACCATCGAAACATATTGTATCGCTCACCACGAAAGTTCGTGCTTCCAAGAAAAAGATCAATGCGTTAATCGAAGTAGCTACGAAGATGGATGTTTTATTTCCCGATATCTACGAAGCAGATGAAGAGCAGTGGACCTGTTTTGTAGATGAGCAGGGGACGTATTTTTATGGTGAAGGAGATCACAATCAGAAATGGGTAGAATTTGCGGAGGGAGTATTTAAAACAATACCTAAGGATACTAAGGAATCTTATTATTACAATATGTATCTTGATGAAGAACCAGTCGTAGTTGGGTATATTCCGCTGGAGCAGTTTAATGGACATCTGCTTAAGATTGTATCTTTAAAGAAAGCTTTTCAAGATATTAATGAAAAGAGAAATGTATTCCTTATTGGATTCTTTGGCGTTGTGGCGGTTCTAATTTTTGCAGCAAATTTCCTGGTTCGCTTGGTACTTCGTGATTTTTATCGAGTAATTCATACGGTTACGAAGGTAAAGGAGGGGGATTTAGCGATACGAGTCCCTGTCTGTTCTAGTAATGAAATCGGTCAATTAAGCGGACAGATTAATGACATGATGGATACGATTACTAGTTTGATGGAGGATCAATTAAAAAGAGAACTTTTAGTGAAAGATAGTGAGATTAGGGCACTACAGAATCAAATCAATGCTCATTTTATCTATAATGTACTGGAATCCATTAAGATGATGGCAGAGGTGGAGGAACGTTACGATATAGCAGATGCCGTTACCTCGCTTGGTAAGTTGTTACGCTATAGCATGAAATGGGTATCAAAGAACGTAACAGTGAGAGAGGAAGTTGACTATATTAAAAATTATCTGGCCCTCATAAATCTTCGATTTGATTATGAAATCTATTTAAGTATTAATATGCCTGAGATTATTTGGAGTCAGGAAATACCTAAGATGTCATTACAACCAATCATAGAAAATGCGATTTGTCATGGAATTGAAGAGATTGCGGAGAATACGAGCATCTATATGAAGGGGATAGTGTTTGAGGATTATTGTACCATTGAAATCACCGACTCAGGTAAGGGAATGTCAGAAGAAGAGGTTAGAAGGCTGCAACGTAAAATTTCTGGTGAGATAGAAACAAGTGGAAGCTCCGGAAATGGTATAGGGTTAAAGAATGTACAAGATCGTATCAAAATTAGTTTTGGAGAACCTTACGGCATCAGCGTAGCATCAAGGGAGGGCTTGTTTACCAAGGTTATCGTAAAGATACCATTGATCCTAAGATAGGGAGGGAATTCCATGAAGAAGCTTTTGATTGTAGAAGACGAGAAAATGATCAGGCAGGGATTAAAAAGTATCGCAATGCGTGCACCTGTTAAAATCGAGCAAATTATAGAATGTAAAAATGGGGAAGAAGCATTAGAAGTGGTAAAAAATGAGGTAATCGATGTCATGATTACAGACATTCGAATGCCTGGGAAAGATGGTATAACGTTAGTAAAAGAGATTCAAGACTTGCCGCATGTACCCAAAACAGTAGTAATTAGCGGTTATGATGATTTTAATTATGCGGTTGAGTTATTACGCTGTGGAGCTAAGGATTATTTATTAAAACCAATAGAACGTGAAAAAATATTTGATGTTTTAACAAAGTTAGAAAAGGAACTTTGTGAGGAGAAGGAAGAAGAAGAAAAGAGAAATATCGTGTGGCAACAGCAGTTGCGTTATTGCATGTTAGAGGATGTTAGCTTAGATAGAGAAGGTTGTAAGTTGGCTTTTGAAGAGTTTCTACAAAAAGAGCCATATCTTTTATGCTGCACAAATGTTTGGAATGAAGATTGGTTAAAGGAAACCAATATCATAGGCTTAACAAAGATGCAGTATCAAAATATATACATTATGAGAGCATCGCAAAAGGAACAGGCGCAGAAGATCTTTTGTGATGATTATATTGGATTTAGTGAGGAACATACTGAGTTTGAAGAATTAAAGCTTACTTTTAAAGAAGCATTGTTTGCAAGAAAACAATCCTTTTATCAAGAAATTCATCAGATTGATTATAAAGATTATTGTAATAAATTATGTAAAAATGAGAAGAAAGAAGAGGATAAGAAAGAAGAGCATAAGAAAGAAAAGAATAAGAAAGAAAACTATAAGAAAGATAACAATAAGAGAGAAGAGATTAAACTCGACTCTTCCGATGAAATAGTATTTGAATATAAGGAAAATGAGATTGATCAATATGTCCAACTGTTTGGAACAAGCAAGTGGGAACAGAATGATAAATTTATCAAAAATCTACATTACAATGTGAAATGTGGAAAGATTACCCCAGAGGAATTTGAACATACTATTCATTATTTAATGGAGGGAATTAAGAGCAATTATCAAAATGTGATAGATTTTAATGATTTCCAGGTGCTACACCATAAGAGTATCTATGAATATGATACCGTTATAAAATATTTAAAGAGATTAATGGAATGGCTGAATGTACTTCATGGTAGGATTATGTCTGAGTTCTCTGATTTTAAGAACAAACAAAAGATTCAAACTGCATTAATTTTTATCAGACAAAATTACAACAAGGACTTAAATATGGCAGTTGTCTCTAATTTTATTTCGATGAACTATTCCTTGTTTTCCTATGCTTTTAAGCAGTATACCGGTACCTATTTTGTTCAATATTTAAAAGATCTTCGAATTGCAAAAGCGAAAGAATTACTTACAGAAACAGAAAAAAAGATAGTGGAAATCAGTAATGAAGTCGGATATGAAAATGAAAAACATTTTATGAAGATATTCAAACATCACTGTGGAGTGTCACCATCGGAATATCGAAAAAATTCATATGTTGGGAAAGTAAAACCAGTGCAGTAGCAAAGGAGAAGATACGATGGGGGCTAAATTAAGAAAAGTAAAGCAGAAAAAAACATCTGTTTTTTTGGCATATAGTAATCGAGTACGATACAAATTAATTGGTGCCTATCTGGTTCCAGTTGCACTTATTATATTACTTGGAATCCTCTCTTATAGCAAATCCTCCAAAGGGATTATACATAGTTATGAGACTTCCAGTTTATCAACGCTAGAGATGATGGCAAATTATTTTAAACTTGGTTTTGAAGGTGTTCAGGGGAAGGCAACTCAGATTAATACCAATGAAAGTATTAGGAAGTATTATTCCGGAGCTTTCGAAGGCAATAAGACAGAGGAATTGGAACAGTTTCGTATCGTCCAAAATCATCTTGTATCCTATGCGATGAATGATAGTGTTGTGCAAGATATCTTTGTTTTTGGCAGTTATGGTAATGGTGCTTCCACCCGTGGCAGTGCACCCGCGAATTTATATCAGACCTTTCAAAATTCTGACGAGGGTAAAGCGTTTATAGAATCGAAGGCACGATATGAATGGAACGGTTATCATCATTATTTTGATGAAGTCGTGAACATTGAAGGAAGAAACTATGGATTCTCACTCAATTGGTATCTCTATAATGCCAATAACAAAAAGATAGGACTCATTGTTATTGATATTAAAAAAGAGTTTCTTATTAATGCAATGGAGGATGCGAATTTCCTTGAGGGATCTATCGTTGGATTTGTGACAGGAGATGGAAGAGAGCTGTTATCCGGTGATTACAAAGAAAGTTTTAGGTTTCTAGAAACACCATTTTATGAATCCATGAAAGAAAAATCCAGTGATATCGATACCTCCTTACAATTAGGAGATAGCTCCTATGTTACCTACGATGGAACGAAATATTTATTTCTAACGGTACCGTTAAAGGAACAAAATGCTTCGATCTGTGCACTAATCCCACGGAATATGATTACAAAACAGGCAGACGAGGTATTAAGAATTACGATTGCTGTCGTTATTGTGGCATGTATTATTGCAATTATACTTGGAGGAAAGATAGCAAATGGTATCGGAAGTACGATAAAAAAAGCAAACAAAACCTTATATGAGGCTTCTGAAGGTAATCTAAATACTAGACTAATGTTAAAAAGAAGAGATGAATTTGCAAATCTATCTCAAGGTATTAATACAATGATTTCTAGTATGAGGCAGTTATTAATCCGAATGACGGATGTTAGCAATGTGGTTCTTACGAATATAAAAGAACTAACAAGTCATTCTGGAATCATGAGAAATGGCACTAGAGAAATCAGTAAAGCGGTGGAAGAAATTGAAGGTGGTGCTAACCTGCAGGCAACAGATTCTTGTGAATGCTTAAATCAGATGAATCATTTGTCAAAGCAGATTTCAACGGTAGGTGAGAAAGCAGCAAACATCGATACAATAGCGCAAACTACAAAGCAGGTAGTAACGGAAAGCATGGCAGTTGTTGAGGAATTAACAAAGAAAGCAAATGATACGGTTTCGGTTACTAAGGTCGTGATAGAAGATATTGAGAAGCTCCAGATAAAATCAGGTGCAATCCAAGCAATCCTTGGAACAATAAACGAAATTGCGGGACAGACGAATCTGTTATCGCTAAATGCATCCATTGAAGCAGCAAGAGCTGGGGAAGCAGGGCGTGGATTTGCTGTTGTTGCAGAGGAGATTAGAAAACTGTCAGAGCAGTCTCAAAATGCAGCAAATGAAATTGCCAAAATTATCGAAGATATTGCACTACAGACAAAGGAAACTGTAGGTACAGCAAAGAAGGCAGAGACGATTGTAGGCTCTCAGGAAGTTTCTTTAAAACGAACCGTGAAAGCATTTGGTAATATTGGTGAAAGAGTAACTGAGCTATCGGAAGATCTTCAAACAATATTATACGGAATGAGAGATATTGAGGAGGTAAAGAATGGTACGTTAAGAGCAATTGAAAATATTACTGCAACCTCACAACAAACAGCAGCTGCAACGAATCAATTATTGTCTACAGCAGGAAATCAAACCTCTTCAGTCGATGCGCTTGGTCTCGTTGCGGTAGCACTAGAAGATGCAGTAAAAGACCTAGAGAAAACAGTGTCGTCCTATAGAATCAATGAAGATTAGTAAAGTTTGCAGATTATGTATGCGTTATAAGTCAAATACCAATGTGCATGACTTCGTCATTGTAATGTGCTTTGTGTAAGGGCTTATTAGAAGTTTTGTACCTGCATTATCCTCGGATCAAACTTTAGTTACATAGGAATGGAGGAAAATATATGTTTGACAACAAAGGAAGATTTATAATACGAAATTATGCAAAAGAGAGTCCTTTTGCAAGCTTTTTACCTGGAATTAGTGGAAAATACGGAATTCCAATCTGGTGTTTTTATGTAAATCGGGGACAGGCAGTGACTAGTTTTGGAGTGTTGGATAAAGATCATTCTATCATGGAATTCTATCCTGCGCATCAGGCTTATCAAATAACGAAAACCAATGGGTTTCGAACTTTTTTAAAGATTGACCACTCCTATACGGAAGCATTTACCGAGGAAGACAGAGAGCATGCGATGTATATCGGAATGAATGAGCTGGAATTGGAAGAAAAGATAGAACAAAAAATAAGTGTGAATGTTACATACTTTACCTTACCAAATGAAGCGCTTGGTGGATTAGTTCGAAAAGTTACAGTGAAAAATATTGATACTACGGAACATCTAGTAGAACTATTAGATGGTATGCCTTCCTTAATACCCTATGGAGTAAGCCTCAATTCAATGAAGGAGATGGGGCAGACCACAAAAGCCTGGATGCAAGTTGAAAATTTATCAGAGCGTTTGCCATTTTTTAAAGTAAGAGCCAGTATGGAGGATTCTGTCGATGTTCATGAAGTTATTGGGGGACATTTCTCTTTTGGAATTGATGGTAAGGGGCTTCTGCCTGTTTTAGTAGATCCTTATCTTGTTTTTGGTTACGATACTTCTCTTACAAAGGCAATTGGCTTTAAAGAGGGAGAACTCAATTACTTATTAAGAAAGAATCAGGTGGTAACCAATAATCTTCCTTGTAGTTTCTTTGCAAAACAAAAAATATTAATGCCAGAAGAAGAGTTTACAATTTATGAGGTGATTGGGCAGGCAAAGAGCATTGCTACTGTTCGGGAATTCGCTACCAGTTGTGTGTCAGAGGGATATTTCAAGAAAAAATATGAAGAAGCAATCGCTTTAACGGAGGATCTTTGTAAAGGAATTGAAACGAAAACTGCATCGCCTGTATTTGATGCCTATTGCAAACAAACCTATCTTGATAATATTTTACGTGGTGGCTATCCAATAAAGTTAGGGAAAGATAAAATATTCTATCTTTATTCCAGAAAACATGGTGATATTGAGAGAGACTATAACTTTTTTAGCATGTTACCGGAGTACTACTCTCAGGGGAATGCAAATTATAGAGATGTGAATCAAAACAGACGATGTGACGTATTATTTTCACCCTTTGTTGAAGATGAATGCATTAAAATGTTTTATAATCTGATTCAAATCGATGGATATAATCCGTTGGCGGTGCAAAAAGCTACCTTTTGTATACCTTCGGAAAAAATGGAGGAAGCCGTATCAATACTACCAATCAAAGAAAAGGTGAATGGTTACAACTTCTTTCAAAACTCGTTTACTCCAGGGAGTTTTTTGGGTTTCTTAGAACAGCAGGGATGTACTGATAAAGAGACACTAGAGAACACCTTATCCTCTGTAATGGAAGTTTCCGAAAGTGAAATCGCAGCTTCCTTCGGAGAAGGTTACTGGGTGGATCATTGGACCTATAATTTAGATTTGGTGGAAGCTTTTCTATCGATTTATCCGGAGAGAGAAGAAGACTTATTCTATCATGATATTACGTATACTTATTTTGAATCAATGGCTATCGTAAATAAAAGGCAGAATCGTTATGTTGAAACTAAGAATGGACTTCGTCAGTATAAGTCTCTAGATAAGGGAAGTAAAAAAGAAGTTGCGCACAAGCAGTTACGTTGTGATTATGGAAAAGGTTCTGTGTATCAAACATCATTATTAGAAAAACTTTTATTATTAATTTCCATCAAAATTGCTACCCTTGATCCGGAAGGAATGGGTATTGAGATGGAAGCAGGAAAACCCGGGTGGTATGATGCATTAAATGGTTTGCCGGGAATCTTTGGATCATCTATGTGTGAAACAATAGAATTGGAGCGTATGATATCCTTTGTTTTATCTATCGTGAATCGTTATCCAAACAATGTTCCAGTAGCGTTGGAAATAAAAGAACTAATGGAAAATCTGTATGAAGTTTCAAGAAGAGAGATTACTTCCATGGAGGCATGGGATTTAAGGAATAATAGTAAGGAAAATTACAGAGAGAAAACAAAATTAGGTGTCGAAGGTACCAAAGAGGTTCTCATGGTAGAAGATATCAGAGCCATGCTTACTACCTGGTCTTTCCTTGTAAAGAAAGGAATTGAGAAAGCAGTAAAGCTTGGAAAAGGAATCTGTCCTACGTATTTCTACTACAAGGCAAAGGAGTATGAAAAGAAAGAAGATGGTATCTTCATCAAAGAGTTTGAACTTATGTCAATGCCTTATTTCTTAGAAGGTCCAGTCCATTACCTTAAGCTCGAACAGAGCCAAGAGGAAAAGAAGAGATTATATCAAGCCGTGAAGGAGAGTAATCTGTATGACCGTAAGCTTAAGATGTATAAGGTGAATGAATCACTGCATAAGGCGTCCTTTGAAGTAGGTCGTTCCACCGCATTTACACCGGGGTGGCTTGAAAATGAGTCTATTTGGCTTCATATGGAATACAAATATTACTTAGAATTATTAAAGTCAGGGCTATATGAGGAGTATTTTGAAGATTTTAAGAATGGCCTAATACCATTTCTAGAGGAAAAGAAGTATGGTAGAAGTATCTTAGAGAATTCATCGTTCTTAGCAAGCAGTGCAAATCCTGATGAGAAGATTCATGGAAAAGGCTTTGTTGCAAGACTTAGTGGTTCCACAGCGGAATTTGTTCATATGTGGCAGATTATGATGTTTGGACATAATCCATTCCGGTATGAGCAGGAAGAGCTTCACCTATCCTTAGAACCTATCTTACCAGAATATTTAATTGGTGAGGATGGTGTAATTAAGGCAACCTTCCTTGGTAAGATACCAGTATGCTATCAGCTTTTAAAGAAGAAAGCCTTATTACCAGGAAGATATAAAGTAGAAAGCTATACATTACAGTATGAAGACGGTGAAATAAAACAGATTTCAGAATCAAAGCTACCATGCAAAGAATCAATGGATGTCAGAGATGGCAGAGTAAATAGCATCAGTGTCTCTATCAGTTAAAGAGTTTGTGCTAAGAAGAGTAATTTTAACCACAATGTATTTTTCTCATACAATATAACAAGTAAAATCGAATCATAAGATAGAAAATAAGATAACAGAGTGGGGTTTATTACTTTTCTGTTATCTTATTTTTTCAATACTGTTATGTTAATTACTTTTGACTTAATGTGTTAACTTGAATAAGATGCTATCCTTTCATAATATTATTTTACTGTTATTTTAATATAAGGAATACTTCACGATAAGATTACAAAAAATCATATTATATACAAAACCTTTACTTGTAATTTTTTCTAAAATATTTATAATATAGCTTATCGGAAATCTAACGTAAGCTCTTTGTTAGAAGGCAATTAAATCTAAATAACGGAAGAGTCCAATGAAAAGGAACATTTGCGTCCAAAATTATTATATGGTAAACTTTTAAGAGAAAGAAAAACAACTGAAAGGGGGCTAAACGATGCTTCGAATTTTTAAAACAAATGAAGGTACGTTAAAGCAGTTAGAAGACATTGAAGAAAATGTGTGGGTGAATTTAACAAACCCTTCCCCCGAGGAGATCGCATTTGTCGCCTGTCAGACTGGCATTGAAACGAATGATATTAAAGCTTCTTTGGACGATGAGGAGGCATCCCGTATTGAGGTTGAAAATAAGTATACCTTAATCTTAATTGACGTAGCGACCAAAGAAACAAGGCATGGTAACGAGTTTTATACCACTATGCCATTGGCTATCATATTAACGGAGAAAGCAATAGTAACCGTATGCCTGGAAGATACTATCGTGTTAAAACCATTTATGATGGAAAAAGTGAAAGAATTTAGTACGGCTAAAAAAAGCCGTTTTTTATATCAAATATTATACAGTAGCACCACGGTTTATCAAAATTGTCTTAGAACAATTAATAAAAAGAGAGAGGCAATCGAAGCAAGACTTAGTAAACATACGAAGAACAGTGATTTAATTGAGCTACATGAATTAGAGACTACCTTAGTGTATTTTGCTACTTCACTTCGTGTCAATGGTGTTGTGCTTGATAAACTGACACGCAATGAAAGAATAAAATCCTATCCGGAAGACCGGGATTTATTAGATGATGTTATAATAGAAAATAAGCAGGCGATTGAGATGTCAGGTATTTATCGTGATATTATCAATGGTACCAGGGAATTATTTGCTTCTGTTATTGACAATACCTTAAACTCAGTTATGAAGCTGTTGGCATCCATAACGGTAGTTATGTCGATACCAACAATTATTTCTGGGCTTTATGGAATGAATGTAAATACAGATGGAATGCCATTCGCACATAGTGATTATGGATTCTTAATTGTCTGTATGATTACGCTTGTAATTTGTTTCATTACACTTTTAATCTTAAAGAAGAAAAAGTTACTATAATATAAACTTCTAAAACATAAGATGCAAGAAATGATGCACTGAAATGGAGGTCCCTATGAATACAAAGTGTTTAGAGCGATTAACTGAAATTTTTAATAATGAAGTTTCTAGTGGTAAGCTAAAAGGATGTTCCATCCTAGTTCATCACAAAAACAAGAAGGTGTTTCAACAATCTTATGGCACAGATAAATCTAATTCTATTTATCGTATCTTCTCTATGACAAAGCCGATAACAGCAGTTGCAACCATGATATTATACGAAAGAGGATTACTTGATTTATTTGATCCGGTATCAAAGTATCTTCCAGGATTTTGCAATCAGACAGTTCTAGATGAACATGGTGAAAGACCGGTTGGAAAAGAGGTTACCATACAGCAACTACTTAATATGACCTCTGGAGTTGTGTATCCAGAAAAACTATATTCAGCAGGTGCTAAGTTCGAAGAAATCGTAGAGCAATTTAAAAAAGAAAATACCTATCCAAGTACAGTTGAGGTATGTAATTTGGTAGGGAAAGCTCCGTTAGCATTTGAACCTGGCCAAGAGTGGGCATATGGTGCTTCGGCAGATGTACTTGGTGGTATTGTGGAAATCATAAGTGGTATGAGATATGGAGATTTTTTAAAGAAAGAGATATTTGAACCACTTGGTATGAAAGACACAGGGTTTTCTATAGAAGATGAAAAAAAAGAGCGCCTTGTTCCTATGTATAAGGAAGATGTGGATGGAAGTTTAGTAGAGATAACGAAAGATGACTTAGCAAATTATTTTGTAGTATTACCAGATACAGAACCACCCTATGAACTAGGTGGTGCAGGATTATTTTCAACGCTTGCAGATTATAGTAAATTTGCAGAGATGCTTTTGGGGTATGGTACGTATGAAGAAAAAAGAATACTTGGGAGAAAAACTGTTGAGTTTATATCTCAAAATCAGTTAACAAGCGAGCAACGAAAGTCTATTTGGTTTGATAGCATGTATGGCTATGGATATGGAAGTTTAATGCGAGTTATGATTGATCAAAGCCTTGCAGGAAGTAATGGAAGTATTGGTGAATATGGTTGGGACGGACTGCCAGGTACTTACTTTATGGTAGATCCGAAAGAGGAATTAACTCTTATCTATATGCAACAAAATTTGCATGGAGCTTCGTTAAGTCTAAGAAGAAAAATGAGACAGATTGTCTATAGTTCGCTTCGCTAATAGTATAGTAACATTTACTACAATCTAAGGAGGATACCTTAGAGCCAGCACTGTTTCCCTTATCTTAATATTTAAGTTATTCAATAGTTTTGATGATTCTTAGGAAGACTATAGCTAAACTTATATTAAGTCGAGGGAACCTTATGTGTTGGCTTAATTTTTTGCAGTAAGAAGACTACTTATGGTAGATGATGTTAGGGAAATGAAGAGTTAATAGAAAAATATAGAAAAGTTCAATTTAAAATTTTAATTAATTTCACAACAATATTAAGAATTTCTTTCGTTTTACTACAAGATATTTTTTCGATTTATCCAGTAAGATATTGATAAGGAATAATTGAAAAGATGTTTAGACGTGACGATAGTATTTATAGATAAAAATTCGTTTGGTTAGAATAGGAGGAATAGAGTATGGATTCATATCACGTATTAATCGTTGAAGATGATAAAGAAATCTTAGAAGGAATAGGAATCTATCTAAGAAATCAAGGTTATATCGTATTTCAAGCTGAGAATGGTAAAAAAGGGTTAGAAATTTTAGAAAAAGAAACCATCCATCTTGCGATTGTAGATATTATGATGCCTGTTATGGATGGAATTACTATGACGATGAAATTAAGGGAAAAATTCGATTTTCCTGTTATTATGTTATCTGCAAAATCAGAAGAAATTGACAAAGTAACAGGACTTAATATCGGTGCAGATGATTATGTGACAAAACCGTTCACACCAATGGAATTGATGGCTAGAGTTAATTCCCATCTTCGCCGCTATGCTAGATATTTAAAAGCAGTCGATTCTGTGGAAGAGAAGGAACCAGAAAATTATTATGTAGTTGGGGGACTAGAATTAAATGAGGATACGGTGGAAGTATCTGTGGATGGAAGGGCTGTCAAATTAACTCCTATCGAGTTTAAGATATTACTTCTTTTAATAAAAAATCCAGGAAGAGTATTCTCACCGGATGAAATCTATGAACGCGTATGGAATGAAAAACCGATTACAACCGATACCATTATGGTTCATGTGAGAAAAATTAGAGAAAAAATTGAGATAAACCCGAAAGAACCAAAATATTTGAAGGTTGTTTGGGGAGTTGGATATAAAATCGAGAAGTATTAATAACTTTTTGTAGATAAAAAGTGGAGGTAATAAGAATGGATTCAAACAATAATTTAGAAAGAGATGAACTAATATCACAAACCAATGGAAAATCACCGCTCTTTGGAAGTGTTATTGGTATATTACTTGTGATTGTTTTACTACTTGGAGTAAGTATCATTTCTGTTGATGTAGCGAAACAGCTCTGGGAGAATAGAAAAGAAGAAATGGAAGACATACGGTTTGATGACTTGTTAGAATCGAGTTATGGTCTTTACTTAAGCGTCATTGAACAACGAAATAATACTTATTCAGTAGACCCTACGGAAGTGTATATTCCAAAACTTAAGCAAATAAGAGAAGAATATAAAAAACAAGAGGAGTTAAAGCAGAATACAAATAAGGAAGAATCAAATAAGAATCAAGATTCAGAGAATAAGCAAGATTCAAGCAACAATGAGAAAAATAACAATGGCGAAGTCCAGAATCCATTAGATGAAGCTGATAATTCCTATGTACCGGAAGATGATTACACAAATTTAGAGGATGATATCGGAAATCCTATAGAAGATTATCCAGAGGATGACTATTATATTTTAGATAATGAAGTATCCGAATATGAATTTCACGGACATGAGATCGATAGTTTTAATGAAAATATTTATTCCTACAGAAACCGTATGCATTATAGTCGATCTTTAGATTATGCGATTATTGACAGAACTAATAATCGATATGGGGAAATGTCAGGGAATGAAGAATACTTAACTTATTTATTAGAAAGTACCACTTTAGATACAGCCATGGAGGAGAGGTTAAAAAATACCTATGCTGGATATCTTGTAGTCGAATATGATAAGGATGGGGTTGCATCAATCCAAAAATCCTATGGAATTGACGTTGAAAAGGTATCAGGCATTCTTAAGGGCATTAAACTAGAGAATAATTTTTCTTATCTATATCGTGATAAAACCTATCTAGATATCAAGCCAGAAGATATTTCTTTTGTTGAGCCGACCAATGTTGCTATGGTGTATGCGATAGATAAAAGTTATCAGGCATTATTTGATTACTCTTATAACTTTTTTGTGGATTACAATGAGACGCAGATGCAAGGTTTGGTAATCTTATTTACAGTAGCAATCGGTGTAGTAATATTATTTGGAATCATTCTGTTCTGTATTCGCCCACTGGGGATTGGAAATGGTCTCTTAAGTAGAATACCACTCGAACTTGATATTTTATTCATTACTGGAATTGTTTTTGCTACAATTGGTATCGCTTATATTAGTACGTTTTATCCAAGTGGTGCTATAGAAGATTATCTTATGGACATTAATTTTGCCCCTTTTTATGCAAGAATGTTTTCGAATCTGGCAGTGTATGGTGGGTGGTTCCTCTATCTTTCTAGCATTTATGTAGTGTTAATATCACTTCTACAGCTATTCCGTAAAGGATTAAAACGTTATCTATTAGAAAATGTGCTATTCATTCGCTTTTTTGCATTTGTGAATCGTGGAATAGGCCGTATAGTAAAATCAATTCTGACCGTTAAATCAGGTGATGAAGTAAATAAAACAGTACTAAAATATGTAATAGTTAACTTTCTAGTCATTTTAATTATGTGTAGCGTCTGGTTTTTTGGTATTCCAGTACTTATACTGTACTCGATTATTTTATATTATTTTATGAAAAAATACCTAACGGATTTGAAGGAGAAACATGATTATCTACTTCATGTTACTCATCAGATGGCTCAGGGGAATCTTGAGGTTCCAATTGAACAAGACTTGGGTGTATTAAAGCCACTTGGGGATGAGCTTTGTAAAATTCAACATGGATTTAAGAGAGCTGTTGACGAAGAAGTGAAGAGCCAAAATATGAGAACAGAATTAATCACCAATGTTTCTCATGATTTAAAAACACCATTAACAGCAATTATTACTTATGTAAATCTGTTAAAGGAAGATAATCTAACTAAGGAGCAGCAGATGGAGTATATTGATACTCTTGACCGTAAGTCGTTACGTTTAAAGCAGTTAATCGAAGATTTGTTTGAAGTAAGTAAAATTAACAGCAACAATATAACCTTAAATCCGGTGGAAGTTGATCTTGCAGAATTAATCAAGCAGGTTCAATTAGAACTAAGTGATCGTTTTGAAGAGTCTGGAATCGATGTTCGTGCTCAGTATCCAGAAGAGAAAGTTATCTTAATGCTTGATAGCCAAAAGACATATCGTATCTTTGAGAATTTATTTGTAAATGTGATTAAGTATGCAATGCCTGGAACAAGAGCATATCTTACTGTTCAATTAGAGGAGGCTTCTGTAGAGATAACATTAAAGAATATTTCAGCAACAGAACTTAACCTAACTCCAGAAGAAATTAGTGAGAGGTTTATCCGTGGGGATAAAGCAAGAAATACGGAAGGTTCTGGATTAGGGCTTGCAATTGTAAAGAGCTTTGTAGAAATCCAAGGCGGAGTATTTCAGATTATTATGGATGGAGATTTATTTAAAGTCAGCATTCGATTTAGTAGATAACAAAAAATCCGATGCATATCATATGATTGATATGCACCGGATTTTTTTATTCTTGATAAGGAAAAGTCCCGAAGCATGCTTTTTCTTGCTGGCATTACAATTCATTAGCTCTTTCACAAATCAGAAAGTATCGTATCTATTATTACTTTTCACTGCCCATAAAGAACAGTGCGACAGTTCCTGGACCGGAGTGTGTTCCGATGGTTGGGCAGATATAGTTGATCATGATGTTTGTGATTCCAAATCGTTCCTTAATTAAATCTGCAACGAAATTTGCGTCCTCGATGCAGTCACCATGACTAATGAATACAACATCATTTTCATAACCTTTAATCTTGTGCTCCATATTATCTACTAGCGTAGTTAAAGCTTTTTTACGACCTCTAACATTGGTAAGAGGAATTAACCTTCCTTCGTTATCGACATGAAGTACTGGTTTTACATTGATTAAAGTACCAATGATTGCAGTAGCTTTTGAAACACGACCACCACGATGTAGGTGGAAGAGATTATCAACAGTAAATTGGTGACAGATATGATTCTTATTTTCTTCTATATAAGCAACGACTTCTTCTAAAGATTTCCCTGATTCTTTTAGTTGAACTGCCTTATATACCAAAAGTCCTTGTCCCATGGAGGCACAGCAAGAATCTAAGACAACAATCTTAGCCTCAGGGTTTTCTTCGCAAACTTCACGAGCTGCTACGGTAGCATTACTACAACTTCCACTAAGAGCAGAGGAAAAGCTAATATGAAGTACGTCAACGCCTGATTTAACCTGCTTTGTAAAGGATTCTAAAACAAATTCCGGATTAGAAGCCATAGTTGTTGGCATCAGACCATTTCTCATTCTATTATAAAAATCTTTAGGTTCAAGATCTTTATCGCCGCCATAAATATCCCCATCTAAATTATAGTATAATGGATGTAAAAAAATATTATGTTCCTTCACGTATTCCTTTGGAAGATCTGCAGTAGAATCAGTAGAAATAATATAATCTCTCATAATGAATTCTCCTTATATGAATTAATATTACTTTGTTCATTGGTTATTTTTAGACATAATATAACTCAATACTATTATATACACATTAAATATTATTATCTTGCAAGAAAAAAGTTTTTTTCTAGAGCGAGATATTAATTTTATTTACATTTATTTTACTTTCCGTTATTTTTTTATAATGATACACGAAACCACTTATGATTGCGGTACAAGTTAACCTTGTAGGATAGAGGATGAGGCCATCTTTCAAGTACAAAGGAATAACATTGTAATAATTAAAACATCAAGTAGTATTCAATACTATATAACCTATTATACCACTCTGTTTTGGACAGTTCAAGTTAGAACAGAAACAAAAATAACATAATTTTATATGCCATAAAAAAACACTTTGCTATTTCTATAAACTATGATATAATATCATAAGTTAACGATATTTAGGAGGCTACATAATGAAGCATATTAAAACTTTAAACACAAAGAATTTAAAAGATACAATGAAAAAGGGCGGATGCGGCGAGTGCCAAACTTCTTGTCAGTCTGCTTGTAAGACTTCTTGTACAGTAGGAAATCAGAGCTGCGAAAATAAATAATAGCAGTCTTGATATCCCTATCTGATAAGGACGATATTCATCTATTTGGATGAAACGTAGTTCGATGAACTGCATAAAAGAGAACTTAGTAAGCAGCGCATTTTGTCGCTGCTTATTCCATGTTGGGAGATATGAGACTAGGAGTGATTCATTTTTAGGAATGAATTAGTCCTGGCCTTATATAAGCTTATTAGGTCATTCGTTTCTTGACATAAATGAAATGTCATGTAACATAAGATGGAAGTAAAAAGGTTTTGTCCTTATGAGGACTTATATTGAAAGGAGTAACAACAGTGGTACACCAATACAAAAATAATGGTTTCAACATCGTACTTGACGTAAATAGCGGAATGGTACATGTTGTAGATGATCTTGCATATGATATAATTGCTCTCTATGAAAATGAGAGCAAAGAGGAAATTGTTGATAAGATGTGGGATAAATATAGCAAGGAGAACAACTTTGCTGATTTAAAGAAGGATTATCCTGAACTAACCGAAGAAACGCTAAAAGAAGAAATCAGTAATATTTATGATGAAGTAACAAAGATGAAGACAGATGGTAATTTATTTACGGAAGATATTTATGAGAATTATATCGGAAGTTTTAAGAAGAGAGAGACTGTTGTAAAAGCGTTGTGTCTTCACATTGCTCACGATTGTAACCTTGCTTGTCGTTACTGTTTTGCAGAAGAAGGCGAGTATCACGGAAGACGTGCCTTAATGAGTTATGAAGTAGGAAAACAGGCACTTGACTTCTTAATTTCTAATTCTGGTAACCGTAAGAATCTAGAGGTTGACTTTTTTGGTGGAGAACCATTAATGAACTTCCAGGTAGTAAAAGATTTAGTAGCATACGGAAGAAGTCAGGAAGAAATTCATAATAAAAAATTCCGTTTTACGCTAACAACAAACGGTGTTTTATTAAATGATGACATTATGGAATTTGCTAACAAAGAAATGAGTAATGTGGTACTTAGCATCGACGGAAGAAGAGAAGTCAATGATAACATGCGTCCTTTCCGTAATGGAAAAGGTAGCTATGACCTCATTATCCCTAAGTTTAAGAAGTTTGCAGATAGCAGAAATCAAACCAATTATTATGTTCGTGGTACCTTTACTCACAACAATTTAGATTTTGCTGAAGATGTAAAACACTTAGCAGAGCTTGGATTTGAACAGATTTCGGTAGAGCCTGTAGTAGCACAGGATGGAGAACCTTATGCAATTACGGTAGAGGACCTTCCTATCTTAATGGAGGAATACGATAAGTTAGCGAAATACATTATTGAGAGAAGGAAAGCAGGCCACTGGTTTAACTTCTTCCATTTCATGATTGATTTAAGCGGTGGACCTTGTGTTGCAAAGCGTTTGTCTGGTTGTGGATCAGGAACAGAATATCTTGCAGTAACTCCTTGGGGAGATTTATATCCATGTCATCAGTTCGTAGGGGAAGAAGAGTACTTAATGGGTAATGTCTTTGATGGAGTAAAAGCAACCGGCATAAGAGAAGAATTTAAGAGTTGTAATGTATACTCCAAGGATAAGTGTAAAAATTGTTTTGCAAAATTCTATTGTAGCGGCGGATGTTCTGCAAATGCTTTTAAATTCCATGGTAACATTAATGATACTTATGATATTGGTTGTGAGTTACAAAGAAAACGTGTAGAATGTGCAATTATGATAAAAGCTGCTGAGGCAGAAATGGAGTAAGAAACAATCATAATGACATATTTTACTGTTATAATAAGCATAAGAAAAAGGAGAAACCAAGATGAAAGACAAGAGCAAAGGCTTCCTTAGCCTCTTGTCAGTTGTCATTATCATTGCAGCCATTTCATTTATTGCTGCATTTGGTATTGGTTCTGATAAGATTGGAAGTATCAATGATGTAAAACTTGGACTTGATTTGGCTGGTGGTGTTAGTATTACTTATGAAACGGTAAAAGAAAATCCTACCGAGCAGGAAATGGCAGATACGGTTTATAAAATGCAACTCCGTGCACAAAATTACAGCACAGAGTCAGCAGTATACCAAGAGGGTAGCAATCGTATTAATGTCGACATTCCTGATGTTACCGATGCAAATGCTGTGTTAGAACAGCTTGGTAATGCAGGTTCGATTTATTTTATCTATGGTCAGGGTCCTAATGGTATTCAAAACGTAGAATTCGATAGTAAAACTGGAGAATTTAAATTAATAAAAACCATGGAAGAGATTATTGCAAATGGTGATGTCGTTGTTGATGGATCTAATATTGCAAGTGCTGGAACAACGGAGTACGTAGATAAATTTAATGTAAGAAATTATTTGGTTAAGTTAATATTCAATGAATCTGGTGCAAAGAAGTTTAGTACAGCCTCCACATATGCAGCAGGTAACTACACTAGTACTTCGGATACGACCAATTATAAGCAGAGAATTGTGATAGTTTATGATAATCAAGTGGTTTCAGCTCCTAGTGTGAAGGATGCGATTACGACAGGAGAAGCTACCATTGATGGTCAAAAAAGTAAAGAAGAAGCAGATGAGTTGGCATCAGTGATTCGAATCGGTGCACTTCCATTAGAGCTTACACAACTACGCTCTAGCGTTGTAGGTGCAAAACTTGGTGTGGAAGCGATCAATTCTAGTTTACTTGCTGGTGCAATTGGTTTTATCTTAGTTCTTTTATTTATGATTATTTATTACCGCATTCCTGGTGTTGCTGCTAGTATTGCGCTTACCATGTATGTAGGTCTTGTTATTATTGCATTAAATATTTTCGATGTAACCTTAACGCTTCCTGGTATTGCAGGTATTATCCTGTCAATTGGTATGGCGGTCGATGCAAATGTTATTATCTTCCAGAGAATAAGGGAAGAACTTGCTACTGGAAAGACCGTTCGTTCCAGCATGAAGCTTGGATTTAATAAAGCATTATCTGCAATTATTGATGGTAATGTGACAACATTGATTGCAGCAGCTGTCCTTTTCATACTTGGTTCAGGTACGATTAAAGGATTTGCACAGACATTAGCGATTGGTATCATTTTATCCATGTTTACCGCGTTATTCGTAACTAAGTTTATTTTAAATGCACTTTATAGCATTGGATTCGATACGGAGAAATTCTATGGAGTTCAAAAGCAAAGTAAAGTTTATGATTTTATAAAGCATGGAAAGAAGTTTGCACTTATCTCAGGATTAATGATTGCCATTGGAATAGGTGCAATGCTGGTAAACAAATCAACAAGTGGCGATATATTAGCTTATGGTTTGGATTTTAGGGGAGGTACCTCTACACAGGTTACTTTCTCAAGCGAATTAACGGAGAATACAAATAAAGAAATTGAAGCGCTCGTGTTAGATGAACTTGGAATTGCATGTGAAATCGTTCAGATTAAAGGTGAAAATGCAGTTATGATTAAAACTAGGGAGCTATCTCTAGCAGAGAAGACTGCACTTGATAATCGTTTAGTCAAAGAATATGACATTGATAAAGAATTAATTACTAGCGAATCGATTAGTGGAACTGTTAGTGGTGAAATGAAATCGGATGCAATCTGGGCAGTCGCAATTTCAACCATATGTATGCTAATCTATATTTGGATTCGATTTAATAATATTGGATTTGCAAGTAGTGCTGTTATAGCATTACTACACGATGTTTTAGTAGTATTAATGGTCTATGCAGTTTTACGTATTTCTGTTGGAAATACATTTATTGCTTGTATGCTAACAATCGTTGGTTATTCTATTAATGCTACCATTGTCATCTTCGATCGTATTCGTGAGAATCGGAAAGAAATGCTTAAAAAGGATTCTTTACGTGATGTAGTTAATTCTAGTATCAGTCAGACCTTATCAAGAAGTATTAATACCTCTTTGACAACATTCATCATGGTGGCTGTGCTTGCAGTCCTTGGTGTTGAATCTGTGAAGGAGTTTGCAATCCCATTAATCGCAGGTATTGTATGCGGTGCATATTCTTCTGTATGTATCACAGGAAGCTTGTGGTATTTATATGAGAAAAAGATTGCAAAAGTAGAAGAATAAGGTGGATTAAAAAAATATATATACTTCCACTTTGGATTTACCACTTAGAACATATCATAAGTAGCGTTTACTTAGATAGTCTCGATGGATAAAGATAACGATATTTCTAAAATAAATAAGTTTTAAGTTAAGTGCATCGGAAGAGGTCATTCATAGACCAACTCCGATGCACTTTTTATCATACAAGACAATGTAACAGGTTCTCTTGATAAAAATGCTTGGTAGATTTTAAAGTACAGACTTAATTACTTAGAACTATTTTTAGGTAAATCAGGACGGTGTGAGAAGGAAATTCAAAGTAGTCAGATTGTTCATAAGTCATTGAATGGAAATAATAGTATTCAATAAGATTATTAAATAATTATGAAGTCATTGTAGTTAGTAAAGGAAAAATGCTAGAATAAAAGAAAATATAGTTACGTTGGAGGAAAAAATGATTTCAAATTTAGTAATAATTGGTCTTATGATGGCGTTTTTAGTCAGT
>ERZ791922.285-NODE-285-length-38298-cov-8.141098_pt1 | contig 38298 bp, 38 predicted proteins | sample MGYA00510134_ERZ791922 | MGnify/ENA primary metagenome ERZ791922 (study PRJEB30046, sample SAMN00792101) | human gut metagenome | study: EMG produced TPA metagenomics assembly of the A metagenome-wide association study of gut microbiota in type 2...
GCGAATCGGGCTGCGGCCTGTAGCGGTTCCCCGCAGGCCAGCCGCGCCGCCAGCGCGCCGTTGAAGGCATCGCCCGCACCGGTGGTGTCGCGGGGGTGAGAAGGAAAGCAGGGAACACGAGATTTCACTCCCTGCTCGCTCAGCAGGGCGCCGCTGGCGCCGAGAGTGATAATGACGTTGCGCGCGCCCTGAGCATGTAACACGTCGGCGGCCTCAGCCGCGGCCGTCAGACTGTCAACCCGGCGTCCGGTCATTAACCCGGCCTCCGTGGCGTTCGGTGTAAGTAAATCCACTTTGCGTAGAAGGGCGTGCTCAACGGGGTGCCAGGGCGCGGGATTGAGTATTACCAGGGCCCCGGCTTGTTTGCCGGCGTCTATGACCTGTTCAATAGCAGAAAGATTGTTCTCCAGCTGAACCAGAACCACATCCGCGCAGCCGATAGCGGGAATGCAGCCGGCGATTTCATCATCGGTCACCGTCATATTCGCGCCGGGATCGACGGCAATCATGTTTTCGGCATCGTTACCGGCGACATAAATCAGCGCATTGCCGGTGGGGATCTCTTCGGCGACCAGCAGCGTCACAGCATTGAAGCCCACGCCTTTCAGATGACGGCGGGCAAAATGGCCGAAGGTGTCATTGCCAATCTTGCCGATATAGTGGACATTTGCTCCCGCTTTTAGCGCGGCGGTGGCCTGGTTCGCCCCTTTACCTCCGGCGCTGGTCATACTTCCGCAGGCCACTAACGACTCACCTGGTACCGGAAAGCGATCCACCCTGGCGACCATGTCGAAATTGAATGAACCAAAAACACAGACTTTTCCTGACATCATTCGCTCCTCTATACCAGCTCGGGGGAGTGCAGCGCGGCGGACAGTTCGCGGGACATGGTTTCCCAGGCCAGCTCGAGCGGCATATCAGCGCGGAATAAACCGCTGCTGCCCATCACTAATATCTGTGCGCCGGCGCCCAGCAGCGCGCGGTAGGTGTTGCGGTTACAGGAGCCATCGACTTCCAGCAAGAAGCGGAGGCTGCCGGTCTCTTTGAGCTGATGAAGCTGCGTAATTTTGGCGAGCATTTCAGGAATAAACGGCTGACCGGCATAGCCTGGGTCGACGGTCATCACCGTCACCTTATCGAGCAGATGCAGATAGTGCTGGATGCTCTCAACCGGTGTGGCGGGATTGAGCACCATTCCCACCTCTTTCCCCGCCTGACGAAGCATATTGATAACCCGGAACGCTTCGCGGCAGATGGTCTCCGGATGCAGTGAGAAGGCGTCTGCGCCGGCGTCTAACAGCGCCGGTATAAACGAAGCGGGCGCTTCGACCATCAGATGGACATCGATAGGAAGCGAGGTGTAGGGACGGATCTGCGCCACAAAGCTGGCCGACAACGCCAGATTTTTGACATAGTGGCCGTCCATGATGTCGACATGCAGCCTGTCGGCTTTGCTGTTTAGAAAGCGCAGCTGTTCCGTCAGCTTCATCATGTCCATACACATCAGCGAGGGAGAAAGATAATAACGCATAAGGCCTCATTTATTCCGGTGGTGGCTGAATTCAGGCAAAGTCTGGCCCTGCCGCGGTAAGCAGCGTTTCGACATTGCGCGTATTAACCGTCACGTCATGACGGCGTACTCAGGCGATTTGCAGGCTGACGTTATGCCAGGTCATCTCTTTTTCCAGCAGCGGATCGACAAACCTTTCAGTCACCAGACAGTCCAGCTCCCCCAGTCCGCCGATACGCGCGACGCCTGTTCGCCCCAGCTTGCTGCCGTCGACCAAAGCCACAGTCTGACGGGCGGCCAGCAGCATCTGTTTCAGCAGGGCGGCGTGGGCTTGCGTACCCGCATACAAGCCGCTATCGCGCTCCAGCCCCTGGCAGGAGAAAAAGAGCGTATCAATGGCATATTCGCGTAGCGTTCGTGAGGCGGTTTCCCCGAAGAACGACTCTTCGGTCGGGGAGAAATCACCCCCCAGCCCGACGAGATGCAACGAGCGTCGGCTCATCAGAGTTTGTAAGATGCGAATGGAGGGCGTAATCACCGTCAACGCCATCTCCGGCATCTGCCGGGCCAAAAACCAGCTGGTGCTACTCCCGTCCAGGACAATGGTCTGTCCCGGTTGGAGAAACTGCAGTGCTTTACGGGCCACGCGCATTTTGCCTTCGCTGTGCAGCAGCGTTCTGTGCTGAAAGCTTCCCTGGCTATCTTCAACTGGCAGGGCGGATGCCGCCGCCCGGGTCGCCGGCAGCGGATTTTCCGCCGCCAGCGCTCCACCGTGGCTTCGGGTTAAGATCCCTTTGCGTTCCAGCTCGCTCAGATCGCGGCGAATCGTTTCCCTGGAGACCCGAGTCGCTTGCGCAATCTCATTCACCCGCATGACGCCGTGTTGGCCCAGCAGTTCAACAATCAAACGATGACGTTCCAGCGGCAACATAGCTCTCTCCTGAAGTACATAATCAGATTACCTTTCCCTTGCGCAGAGCGTTGAGACCTCGGGAATGTCCCACGAAGGCAAGCTATCCGCAGCCGAACACTGTGATAGCGCACGCATTTCGCTTCACTTCCGTCAGCGGTTTGCGCTATTTCGCCCGTGATTCAGGCATAAACAAAAACAAACAAAAATAAATGCAAGATTGCTTTTGCGCCCATTTATGCCCGATTACGCCTGCTCTGCAAGGTTAACGCTTATTTCCTGCTGCTAATTAAAAACAAATGAAAATAAAAAAATGCTAATTTGATCACGTTATTTTCATTTAATGCGTTTTTAAATGGATTTAAGCCAAATACCAGCATTAAATGAAAGCAATTAAAAACAAAGGACAGGATAAGACCATGAATGAAACAACCCATCGTTTTGCACGTTTAGTTGATCTGAGCGCAGTTCAGGCCACCAGTACCGAAGCGGATGTTCGCGCCTGCGCCGAGCTGGCTGCCAGATACAACATTATTTCCGTCCACGTACTGCCTTGCTGGACGCGCTTTCTCAGTACGTTGCTGCCGCAGCAGGGTACGGGAGAGGTGATGATTGGCGGTCCGGTCGGCTTTCCCAGCGGTGGGCATACCACCGATACCAAGGTTCAGGAAGTGCGGCAGCTGATTGCCGACGGCGCTCGGGAAGTGGATATGGTCGTGAATATCGGCAAAGTGCTCTCCGGCGATTATGACTATGTGCGCGAAGATTTGCGCCGCGTGGTGGAAGCCGCCGCCCCGGTACCGGCCAAAGTGATCCTTGAAACGCACTATCTTAATGAGGAGCAGATTCGTCGCGTGTGCGAAATTGCCGTAGAGGTGGGGATGAAGTGGGTCAAAACCTCTACCGGCTGGGCGCCCACCGGCGCCACGGTGGAAAAAGTCAGCATCATCGCCGACCAGCTTAAAGGCCGAATCGATATCAAAGGCGCCGGGGGCATTCGCGATCTGGCCACGGTGCGTGCGCTGTACCAGCTTGGCGTGCGCCGCTTTGGCATGAGCCATGGCGCGGTAACCAAGGTGCTGGCTGAACTGGAGCAGCACCCGGAACGTTTTCCCGAGCTGAACGCCGATTAAACTGAGAGACCGCGGGCCTGGTGGCCCGCCTTAAGACGTCACCGGAGTTAGTGATGAAAGATAAAATACTCACGATTGATGTTGGCACTGGCAGTACCCGCGCCGCTATTGTGCGCATTGACGGCGCGATGATCGGCTTTGCGCAAAGAGAATATGAGCAAACCACGCCGCGTGCAGGTTGGTCAGAACAGGCCCCGTCTTTATGGTGGCAGGCCGCCTGCGACTGTATACGCGAGGTGCTTTACCGCTATCCTGAAACGGCAGCGCAAATTGCGGTTATTGGTGCTTGCGGACAGATGCATGGCACCGTCCTTCTGGACGACCGTGGCGAGCTGGTGGAGGATAGGGCGTTGCTGTGGAATGATAAGCGCAGCCAGCCGCAAGTTGACGCCTTTAACGCGCGCGAAGGTTGGGAAAAGTGGCTGGCGCATTTGAATAATCCGCCTGCGGCAGCATGGCCCGCTTTCAAGTTAGCCTGGTGGCGCGAAAATCATCCGGATCGCTGGTCGCAGCTCGCCAAAGTATTAATGCCGAAGGACTATATTAATTTCATGCTGACCGGTGCCATGGCGACCGATTATAGCGAAGCGTCGTGCTATTTCCTGATGGACAGCGAAACCCGTAGCTGGTCTTCGCAAGCCTGCGAAACGTTTGGTCTGCGGGTCGATCAGCTCCCGGAGCTTAAACTTTCCAGCGACATAATCGGCCAGGTGACGCAGCGCGCAGCCGACCTGACTGGCCTGCCGGCGGGTATCCCGGTGGTTGCCGGGACGTCGGATATGGCGGCCTCTCTGCTGGGCTCGGGTGTGTATGAACCAGGGATGGCGTCTGATTCAACCGGCACGTCGACGCTGATGACGGTGGTGTCGCCGCGGCCGTTACACCATCCGCTGGTTAATAATCTTCATCTTGCCAACGCGGCCTGGGGCGGATTTACGATCCTCGACGCCGGCGGCGATGCCGTCCGCTGGGCGCGGCTGGCACTTGCCGATAACCAGATTACGCATCCACAGCTTTTACAGGAAGCGGCGGCGGTGCCGGCGGGGGCAGAAGGGCTGCTGTTTCTTCCCTATCTGACGGGAGAACGTCTGGCCGAACACACGAACTCGCGGGCACAGTTTTTTGGCCTGCAGCGCAAGCATCGCCGCGGTCATTTATTCCGCGCAGTTCTGGAAGGGGTGGCCTTTGCATCCTGGCGCAATCTTCGGCAGCTGCAGAAGTGCGGGCAGTATCCGCAACAAATGATCGCTTCCGGCGGCGGCGCGCGCAGCTCGCTGTGGCTTGAAATCAAAGCCGCAGCGTACAATCTGCCGATATTATCTACGCGTAATCAGGAGAATGGCGTCACCGGATGCGGTATTATCGCCGGGGTTGGCGTAGGGTTGTACGCCGATTTTGCCAGCGGCGTGCGGCAAACGGTGCAGTTCGACAAAGTGATCTCACCGGATCCCCGTCTGCGGGATTATTACCACGCCTGCAGCGAGCTTTTTGATACGCTGTACCGGCAATCCGCCGCCTTATACGACAGGCTGGATGCGCTCAGCGTAGGACCCGACTGATACGCAAAGGTAAGCCGTAACGTGCCGTAAAAAAGAGAGAGGCAGAATGTTTGCAGAAGAAAGACAGGAGAAGTTACTCGGTATTCTCAGGGAAAAACGCAAAGTTGCTGTTTCTGAGATGTGTGACGTCTTTAATGTATCGGGCGCCACCATTCGTGCCGATCTCCGCCAGCTGGAAGAGGAGGGGCTGCTGACCCGAACCCACGGCGGAGCCGTTCTTCGTACCCGGGCAAGCTTTGAACAGGCGTCGGACGATCGCGAAATTGTCAATCTCAGCGCGAAAGAGCGGATCGGCCAGCGCGCGGCGGCGCTGGTTGAGGATGGCGACATTATCGTGCTGGATACCGGTACCACGACGCTGCATATTGCGCGTAATATTCGCGACAGACAGAACGTCACGGTGGTCACCAATGATTACCAAATCGCCCGGGAGCTTGAGGCCAGCGCCTCGATTCAAACGATTCTGCTGGGTGGGATCGTCAAGAAGGGATACCACTGCGTGGTGGCAATTAACGGGCGTTCCATACTCGACACGCTGAACGTCGATAAAGCATTTATGGGCACCAATTCGCTGTCGCTGAAACACGGCGCCTGCGTGGCCGATATCATGCTGGCAGAAACGAAACGCGGCATGGTGGAACACGCCAGTCAGGTGATTATTGTCTGCGACTATAGCAAGCTGAATAACACCTCGCTTGCCCAATTTACCGCAGCAGATCGCATTGACACCGTAGTGGTGGATCGTCTGCCTGATGACGTTCAGGCGTATCGTAATGCTGGCATTCAGGTGATCTCTCTGGATGAAGAGGAGCATCTTTAGTGCGCTGCTGTGACGTTGTCACTAACCAGCGCGTCGTAAAACCCCGTCCCTCAGGGCGGGGATAAAGTTCCGGGTATTCGACTCACGTGCCGGGGGATATCGAAGACCAGGCATGGTACAGGCGGTCCAGAATTGATTAAAGCTTACCCGCTGACTTTCTCAGTTCAGTAATATCCCTCTTGGGCGATTCCCCGAACATCCGCGTATATTCCCGGCTGAAATGGGACAGGCTTTCATAACCGACCGCATAGGCTGCTGTGGTGACATCGTAATGTTCATTCAGCATCAGTCGCCTGGCTTCATTGAGGCGCAGCCATTTCTGATACCGTAGCGGGCTCATCCCCGCAAGCTGCCTGAAATGGTGGTGGAAAGAGGGCGTGCTCATTTGCACCCGACTTGCCAGTTCCTCGACGCGTAAAGGTGATGCAATATTGGTCTTTAACCAGTCGATAGCTTTACCGATACGGTAGCCATGGCCGTCGACTGCTGCAATCTGTCTGAGATGATCGGACTGATCGCTCATCAAAAGCCGGTAGTGTATCTCTCTTTGGATCAGCGGCCCGAGAACAGGAATGGCTTCAGGTTCGTCAAGCAAAGAAAGCAGACGGCAGAAAGGCTCCAGCAAAGCATCGGTAATAGTACCTATCCCGACACTCGTTCCCGCGTCTCGTTTTTTGACCGGCGGCAGGCTTCCCTGGGCAATTAATTCCATTAGCACGCGCTGGTCAAGCTTATAGGCTACGCCGACGCAGGGCTGGGATGTCGAAGCCTGCAATATTTCCGAACTGGCCGGCAGGTCAAGAGAGGTAATCAGGAATTTTTCCGCATTATATTCATAAGGTTCACCCCCAACCCACATGATCTTCGCGCCATCGGCCACCAGAACGATACTGGGAGGGACCAGGCAGCTTACCGGGGGAGCGGGTTCGTTTCGGCGAAACAATTCGAGCCCTTCTACGGCGGTAGGGAAATCGCCGGTGCCGGGTGTGCGCTGTGCAATATCCCTCGATAGCTCACCCAGCAGTATTTCAACCGATTTGTCAGGAATCATTCTGTAATGCCCCACACTTTTGACCTCTTTTGAGGTTATCAACTTAGCAGCTATGAAAACTGAAATACACGCTTTGAGATTAGGTTCAGAGGATCAGGCAAATAATGCAGAGTATTTTAATAACACCTTATATTAAAGACATTCAAAATAATAACTCTGAAATGAGGCAGTGTCCTGAAATCAGGGTTCACCGCGAGCAAATTTAACCCGTTCAGGTTTAAGCCATTTTTTAACTGCCACGACGGCATCGCTGCGCTTGAGAAGTGGTTTGAAGAAATTGGTACGCCAACACGTCTTGAACAGCTGAACATCAAGGAAGCAGATCTGCCCGCTATCGTTGAGAACGTCCAGATCAATGTCAAAGCGTTTGGTATCGCCAGTGATTACCGGCCGAAAGTTGTAACTGAAATACTCATGCATGTTGTCTGAAATAGGTCCCTCAATATCCAATGAAAGGTTTTAATATCATGACGCTAATATCTTCGACGCGCTTTTTTAATGGCGCACTCCTTGCCGGGGCGATGGCTCTGATTTCAACAGAAGTTGCGGTGGCCCAGCCTGCACCAGGCACAGCAGATTCTTCAGGCCGTCTGGTTCAGACGTGGGATAAAACTTTCCCAAGGAGCGAAAAAGTGGATCATCAAAAAGTTACTTTTAAAAACCGTTACGGCATTACGCTGGCCGCAGATGTGTATCTTCCAAAAGATCGCGGGAACAAGAAGCTTGCTGCGCTTGTTATTTCCGGGCCTTTTGGCGCGGTAAAAGAGCAGGCCTCGGGTCTCTATGCTCAGACTTTAGCAGAGCGCGGATTCGTGACGCTGGCATTTGATCCGTCTTATACCGGTGAAAGCAGTGGTGAACCCCGCAATATTGCTTCACCCGATATCAATACCGAAGACTTTATGGCTGCAGTCGATTTTATGGGACTACAACCTTATGTGGATCGTGAACGTATCGGTGTCATCGGTATCTGCGGCATGGGGGGGATTGCCCTGAAAGCTGTTGCCGTGGATAAGCGCGTAAAAGCGGTCGTTGCCAGCACCATGTATGATATGAGCCGCGTAATGTCAAAAGGCTACAATGACAGCGTAACACCGGAGCAACGCGAGCAGGCGCTGGAGAAGATGAGTCTTCAACGCTGGGAAGATGCAGCAAACGGCAAACCGGCATACCAGCCAGCCTATAATAAACTGAAGGGCGGTGAAGCACAGTTCCTCGTGGACTATGCGGACTACTACATGACTAAACGCGGCTATCATCCCCGAGCCGTCAACTCTGGCAATTCATGGTCCGTGACAACACCGATGGCCTTTATGAATTTCCCGCTCATGACCTATATTAAGGAAATTTCTCCGCGCCCGATCCTGTTCATCCATGGTGAAAAGGCGCATTCGCTTTACTTCTCCAAAACGGCTTATGAAGCGGCAAATCAGCCAAAAGAGCTGCTGATTGTAAAAAATGCTACCCATGTTGATTTATATGATCGTATGGACAAGATCCCGTTCGATAACATCATTGCATTTTTCAACAAAAATCTTAATAAATAAGCCATAGCACCGTCCGGTGTTTTCAGATGCAGTGTCTGTGGGACAAACGACAGATACTGCTCTCTTAGCATGGGGTGTTGGGTATTCTATTGTTACTGATAAAGCTGGCACTAATTCCTGATGCGATATTAATTTCCGAATATTATCGAGTTAATCCTGCGACAGAAAAAAGCAACCGCATATGAAAGAGGAGAGGTATATGTACTGGAACCCTGAAGTATTAACAAGAATAGATGCGGCCGACGACCTGAAAATCGCACCGTATCATCCCGATATGAATACGACCGGTACGCCGACATGGATATGGGAAGTGAAGGTGGACAACCGACTTTTCGTCCGAGCCTATAGTGGTATCCGTTCAAAATGGTATCAGGCTGCATTGTCCCAGCAGGCAGGTAAGATACTGGCTATCGGACAGGAATTCGACGTACTGTTCGCAAAACCCTCGGACCCTGAGCTTGAAAGTAAAATTGATCAGGCTTACCTGAAAAAGTACTCCGGCAGCAGCTATGTTTCCGCAATGACAGGGATACGCGCCAGGGCAGCCACGATTGAGATTCTACCTTCGTGATGTCCTGTCAAAGTGATGCTGCCTGTACTGTGAGGCAAAATCTACCTGTTTAACGTTCATCTCCCTGAAACTGAAGGCACGTATGAAACCACTCTTTCCGAGCCTTCAGGTTTTTACATCCTTTTGTTGACTTATTCTGTAAAAAGATTACTTTTCAGGACATGAAAAAGATACTTATTATTGTACCCGATGGCGGCATGCTGTTTGAATCCGCCGGTATTGCTGACATTCTGATGCAGGCCAACCGCCTGCACCCGGAAGGTGCCCGGGAAATCTGCTACCAGGTCAAGCTAGCGACAACTCAACCGCATCAGGTTATCCATGGTCAGTCAGGTTTAAATCTGCTGGCCGACCATCGTCTGCATGAGATTGACCCTCGCGAGCCCCTCGATACCATCATGATTACCGGCAGAGGTCAAAACCCGCAGGAGGGGATGGCAGTGGTTGACTGGTTGCGCCTTGCCGCTCCCCATGCCCGCCGCATAGTCTCCATTTGCGGCGGTGCGATGCTGCTGGCGCAAACCGGACTGCTGGACGGCAGACGGGCCACTACCCACTGGAAGCTGCTGGAAACCATGCAGGCGGAATTCCCGCAGATCCGCGTCGAGGGCGGGCCGCTCTATATTCAGGACGAACATATCTGGACCTCTGGCGGGGTCAGTTCCGGCTTTGATCTTACGCTGGCGCTGGTTGAAGAAGACTATGGCTTCAGCCTGGCGCGCGATATCGCCCAGGACTTCGTCATGTATCTGCGTCGCCCGGGAGGCCAGCTGCAGTTTAGCCGCTATAACCTTCAGCAGACCGCCACCCAGGGCTCGATTAACGATCTGCTGGCGTGGTTGCTCGAAAACCTCACCGCCGACCTCAGCGTAGATAAGCTGGCGGAAAAAGTCGCCATGAGTCCGCGAAATTTCACCCGCGTCTTTACCCGGGAAACCGGCGCTTCGCCAGCGCGGTACGTCGCGGAAGCCCGCCTGGCCGCCGCGCGGCAGCGTTTGGAGCAGACTCACGAGACGCTGGATCGTATCGCCGAGCAAACGGGATTTGGCAGCAGTATTAACCTGCGACGCTTGTTTGAGAAACAGCTTAACCTCACTCCAGGTGAATATCGTCAACGATTTCACTGTCGCAAAATGGCGTAAAGTGATCCTTTTTTGTCATTTACGCCATAACCCGTCCGTCCTACTCTGACTCCAGCGATAATCGATAAGGAGTTAATTATGGTAAAGGTCGGTATTAACGGTTTTGGCCGGGTCGGACGCAATGTACTGCGCGCAGCACTGAATAATCCGGATATTCAAATTGTGGCAATCAACGATTTGACGGACAGCAAAACGCTGGCGCATCTGCTGAAATACGACTCGCTTCTCGGTAAGCTGGATGCAGAGGTCACCGCGGGTGAAGGGGGGCTTGTTGTTGATGGTAAACCCATTAACGTATTCAGTGAACGCAACCCGGCCAGTATTCCGTGGCGTCAGTGTGAAGTCGACATCGTTATTGAGGCTACAGGATTATTCACGGACCGTGAAAAGGCTGCTGTACATATCCACAGCGGTGGCGCCAAGCGCGTGATTATCTCTGCCCCGGGTAAAAACGATGATTTAACCATTGTGATGGGCGTTAATGAGAGCCTTTACTCCCCGGATAAACACTACGTGATCAGCAACGGAAGCTGCACCACCAATGGTCTTGCACCTGCTGCACAGGTCCTGCACCAGCATTTCGGTATTAAGCATGGTCTGATGAACACCACCCATGCCTACACCAACAGCCAGGCGCTGCACGATCAGCCGGAAAAAGATCTGCGCGGGGCTCGCGCCGCCGCATTGTCGATTGTGCCTTACTCCAGCGGCGCAGCGAAGGCTCTGGGTAAAGTTATTCCTGAGCTGGATGGGCGTTTAACGGGATACTCGCTACGCGTCCCTGTGCCAGTGGTGTCCATTGTTGACCTCACCGTCACGCTTGAGCGAGATGTGACGGTCGAAGAGGTGAACAATGCTTTTCGCGAAGCCGCCGCAGCGGGACCTCTGAAAGGGATCCTGGGTTATAGCGATGAACCGCTCGTCTCCAGCGATTACCAGGGAGACCCACGCTCGTCGATTATCGACGGTCTATCAACGCTGGTGATTGGCGGTAATATGGTCAAAATTCTGGCGTGGTACGACAATGAATGGGGATTCTCTAATCGTCTCGTTGATCTGGCATTGATGATGGCAAAGCGTGAAAGCTTATCCACTGTGTTGTATTCATCTGTAAAAGTATAAGCAGTTCAGCTGGATGAATAGTGGCTCGAGTATCATTCATAGATGAAACATAACAAATCTTTCTGACCGCGATATAAAAGCATAAATGCCCGAGAGAGCATTTATGCTTTTTCGGCGATGAACGGAATTGCGATATGTTGTAGTCAGGTGCTCCCTGGTGGTAGCTAATCACCAGATACAAGGGAAGGGGGAGGTGAGGCAGAGCCTGTCAACATGGAAGCCGGCTGCGTTGGGCTTCAGTACACCATTCAACTTCAGCTGGCGGTTCTGTTTATGGTCGCGATGGCACTCGCCATTTGAGTGCGGAAAACGAAGCTGGCATCTTTTTGATAATCACGTCTGTGGCTGATCAAGCCCGGTTGATACACACTGCAGGCGGCGCGCTATCAAATGAGCATTTCATCTGGCATCCCGTGACGCGTTCGGTCAGAAAATGCAACAGCAGTAAGATATGCCGGACAGTACAAGCAGCAGGTGTGGCTGAATGAATTTCCCTGGCTTTTACTGTAGGAGAACAGGCTGTAGTGGGCGAAGTGATTGTTAAAAGCCATGCTTGATTTATCACCTCGAACATTTTGCCTTATAGCGCAGCATTCACGTGCATGAAAGGAATGACGGTCATAGTGTTGATGTGGGAAGAGGCAGCTATCAAAGATGACGTTATTGAGTACGACATTGCATTTAACATAATATACATTATGCGCACCAAAGTCGACCGACACAGCAAAACACTTTTTCTCCTTGCAACGCCACACTATAATGGATTTGTGAACGATTTATGCTGAGCGGTTCCGAACTGCGATGACATGGGACGTAGAATTTTTGCGGTAGCGCGACGGCTCATAACCTGATTGCGGCAAACTACCGCAAAATGAACTCGTTTTCCTGAGCCCGTCTAACTCAGGGTCGTTCACCCAATCAGGCAATTTTGCCTGATTGAATCCACGCTCCCAAAAGTGTTTTGGTGCAATACTGACACAAATCCAGCCTCAGACACTCTCCGTCACCGAAAAGCGATCCATAACCTGCAACGCGGTCTACAGACAGAAACTCCTGAAATTCAGAGGTTGCCAGTTCAGCCCGACGCCCGCAACGATCGCAAATTTTGGCGGACAGAGAATAAACCTCGACTTTTGAAAATTGCTGCACTGCCTAGTTCCCTCATAAAAATGTTTTGCCAGCGCTACGCTCGGCCAACCCCGGACAGCACCAGAATGAATTCTGGCACTGACCGGCGTTTTATCTTGTTCTGGTTGAGACATACAAGCAATGAACAGAGCCGGATTATTATACGGTTCTCAAAATCCGGTGACGCGCCCTCCTCGCCCGCGCTGCGGTGAGCGCGTCACCGGATTTTTCGCACCTGTAAAACAATAACGATATCAGTTTTTGTTGAATCGTTCCCCTTGCTAGTGAGAAAAGGGAACAACGAAAATCCCGTTTTAGTATCAGTATTTTTGTTATCAGCGAGACCACCAATCAGAATAATATCCCCATCTCTCAATGAGATATCAGTAGAAATTGCCCGTTTAATCAGCGTCGGACTCTCATTAACGCCATTATCAGTAGTGGTGAAATTTGATAATTCCTGAGACAAATTCAGGTCAATCACACTAAAACGAACCTCCGGCAAAATTTTAAAAATTATTCCGGAGTCTTTATAGTTCACAGACTGAACAGCTGACTGCCCCTGATAACTGACAGTTCCCAGCGTTGGCGTTGAACTACCAACTGAAAATTCAGCCTGCGAACCTGAACGCGCCCGCAATGTCGGTGCCGAAACCGTCGTAAATCTCGAATCCGTGTCAAACAGTTCAACCAATGCACTCAGAGAGCCGGCGCCTATTTTCAGAAAATTGTCATACCCTCTAGCTGAACTTCCACCAATCTGTAAATTCAGTTTTGAATTCAACAAATTAACAGCCAGTTGCAGACCTGAACCCGTTTTCGACGTACTCTGGACCTCATAAACATAACCGGACACCAGAACCTCATCAGCCGGAATATCTACCAATGGCAGCGCCTCAGAAACACGTCTAATCTCAGATTTTGTACCGTAAAAAACCAACATGTCAGCAGCCGTTTTCTCACCACCTCCAGAGAACTGACCACCGTCACTGGCTAATGATTGCATCTGTGATGCCAGATAATCAACAGACCGATACAGGGGTCTATAGGTGTAACTGAATTTGGGCAAAACTGTTTTTTCTGCTGATTGTGAGGGCACATAGTAGAAATCGACACCATTTTTTGTTTTAGATTGAACGCCGATATCAGCCATGTAATCAATAAAAAATTTTCTAGCGTCCTGCTCCGGCATCAGGTGAAAAGAAACATTTTTGTTAGTCATTGCCACGACATCGGGAGACAAACGAAAAGATTTTTTCAGAATTTGAGTATAAAAAACGCTCAGAGCATCAGGTACTGGTGTCGATTTGAGTTCGAAATCCACCCCTGATCCCGCAGCATCCACAAAAAAGGGAAACAGCAACATTGACGAAAGAAAAACAGTTTTTTTCATTTTTGCACCCCTGAACCTGACCATGTCGTAACAATCTCGCCATCTAAAACACCACTAATTACAGCACCGTTGATAATAAATCCCGCCGCTGGCTCGACCCGCTGACGCCCATCCGCACCAGACAAAACAACAAAACGCCCCGCCTCATCCCTGATAACACCGATAACACGCCATTGCCTGGAAACGACTGGCCGCGATACAGATACCTGAACAGAATTCGAATTAGTTCTAGCCTGAACAGCACTATCAACTGTCAACGCTGCTGAATCCGTTTTGTCATTAACATTTTTCCCCAACCCATCACCATGAAAAAACCCCCATAAAAACCAAACTCCCGAGAGACCAACAACCGCAAAAAAAATAATGCCTAACCAGAGCAGGCCGGAGGAAAAAATACTCTGCCTCTTATCAACTGTTTTTTCCTGACCGTTACCATCATAGGACTGATAAAGTGGAAATATTTTTTTATCAAAATTGTAATTACGTTTGCTGGTTAACTCAGATTTAATCAGTTTTGCACCTGAATAAATTTCAACGCGATAACTGGAGTTAAGGCCCAGCATTTTCAATTTAGTCATTTTGAATGTTATTTCTATTCTGTCTCGAATAAATCGAGGCAGATTAGTAATTGACTGATTCGCAACAACCAAATCACAGGTCACACCAGTTTCAGGATGAACAAAATGACGATGTTCTGCCAAAAATGATCTATGGTTTTTAGGCATTTTAGAGTCAGAGGCCCAGATACGCCAGGCCTCATCGACACAAATCAAATCCCCCGGCTGGCAATAGGTTTTCACCCCGTCTGAATCTGAATTTTTATAGGGGAAAAAATTTTCGTCCTGAACCTGCTCATTTGTAACAAGCAAAACCTCGCCAATATCAGCGTTTTTATAATTATCGCGAACATAATCATAAATCTTTTCAGCATTCAGGCCATATATATTTGATACAACCCTACGCCCCTGAGCAACGGCGGGAATTATTACACTGCGGACAACCTCAAAACTTTTACCACTCCCCGGAACGCCGACATATGCAGAAATTGCCATAACCGCCCCGCTATCCAATAACCGGAATTCGACGAATTATAAAACGTGCAATAATTGCAGACACCATCATCGAAATACCCGCAGGAACCTGAAACAAATTCAGCCAAAACCAGACAGAATCAGGTAATTGCGCGAACAATTCAGCCACAGGTAACGGGCTGACATCAATTAAATCGATCAAAACAGGTGTGAATTCCTGAACGATATAAAAAAGGCCGAACAAAAAAACAAATTTTATAACGACAGAGCGGAGTAAAAAACCCAGCGCGGCATAGATTGCAGCCAACATATCAATCAACCCCTATCATGCGGACAGTACCCGACGAAATGCCGAAAAGGCCCAGACAATCAGAAAAATTATTTTTATCAGTTCGCGATTCTGTTCAATCAACCCGCAATGAGAATCGATAACGAAATTTTTATCCCATATCTCGAACTCACCGACAGGACAGACTGCATCACGTGAACCAACCGAAAAATTACCCCAATCGGATGGGAATATATTTAGCAGAGGCGACAAAATAGTTTTTCCGTCAGGAGGACTATCGAGCGTTGGTTCAGTAGCAGTCTCACTGCCTGACCCCGAATCAGTCCCTCCCCCTGTCCCTGTATCTGTACCAGTATCAGTATCGCTAGTTGTTTCCAGATCCTCCCATGGAGTAGTCCACTCGGCATTAGTGGGCTCTGTTCGCCCTACAGCAGTCAGTGCATCAGTGAAATCTGAAGCTGTTACGAGCGGATTAGCACTGGACACCGGAATCCCCGCATAATCGGACTGACTAGCGGCGTCCAATAGCAGCGCATTGGCCACATCGGCCAGCCGTTGAGGATTCAGCGGGGTGTTTTTGGCCGTCTCCTCCTGCTCAGCCGTAATATCGGCTGATTGCGGCATGATAGACGAATCGTAACTAGCGTTAGGTAGCACTGTGTAGCTCGCCGTTCGGTCTACCGTGACTGTAGAACCCGAGCTGGTCAAATAAGAATTTTGGTACTGAATCTGATACGACGTGGAGCCGCTCGAACCAGTGCTGGAACTCAGAACAGAAAAACCGGCTGAATACGTGCAGCCACTGGCGCTGTTACAGGGCAGGAGACCGTTGGAGGACTGATAACGATACGCTGAATAAATCAGACTTTCTGGGTAATCACCTGAAAAATATGGTTTTGTTCCGCCCGAACCAGCCCCGACATAGAATTTTCGGCCATTATCAGCAGAATCCCCGGAGGAAATACCCGCACTCTGGTCAACACCAAAAATTTCATCGCCCAGATCGAGCAGAGCAGAACCAAGGCCTGCCCAGGTTATTGCACCAGTGGCGAGCTGAAATTTTGTAGGGTTTGGCGACATTGCAATCAACCGCCTAACTGACTGATTTAACGCTGTTTTTGTTGCATTCTCCAGAACCTGCCTCTCAGCAGCACTAACAGCGAGTTGGGCCGCGCCCCGAGAAATCGCGGCACGCAGAGCGGCAGCACCGGCAAAATCCGAACCGGCGATTAGCAATGGTAAAAACGCATAACTAATTGTTGGCAGGATTATTAAAAAAATACCCAAAAAAACAATTTTTTTCATAATCCCCTCAGTCCGACAATTATCGCCCACGCCGAGACCAGACCCCAGATGAAAAAAATCATTTCCCAGCCCACATTTCCCATCCCATAATCACATCAATAACAAGGAGGGGAATACCCCCTCCTGAAATGTTTTTTATTTTTAGCCGCCACGAACCAGCGCCACAACGATTTTGGCACCGCGCATGGCGGCATACAGAGTTAGCAGAACCCCTGCAATCGCCAACACCCCCGTAATCACTGGCGCGACAGAGAATGAATCGGTCAGGGTGGAGAGATCGAGATCCCCCTCGGCGGCAAAACTGGCGGCCGGGGCCAGAATGGCGGTAGACAGAACGGACAGTGAAAAAAGTTTTCTCATTTGTATAACTCCATAGATATTAAAAATATAATTCGGTTTTTTAGCCGAATCGCGCGAGGCGCAGAATCACGCCGATTGAATGCGCCGCCAGCCACAAACCCAGAACACTGGACAGCGCAAAAAAATAAAATGGCAAAAATTCAGAGTAATCAATCATTTTTTAGCTCTGCGATTTAGAGTGAATGGGTTATAACCAGACAGGAATAGATTTACCCCAGTAATTAGAGCTGCACAGAACATTAATAGCAAAAATAACGGCAGATCAGAAAATTCAATAGGAGCCCTATAAATCATATAAAGTGTAATTGCTAGGCACATCAGCGCATTCAACGCAATAATATTATTGATTCTCACTCAACCAAACTCCGTGCCATCGGCATTTCTAACCTGAACAACGCCCAAAAAATTACATTCAGGGCAACCCTCACAATCACAGTTGTCACAACGATCAAAAAATGACAGTAATTGCCGAGCAATTTCTATCACCTCTAATGAACGCAGATCCATCTCATCAAAAATAATTTTCATGAAATCACCGGCAACAGATAATATTTTATCACCGCAGCCACAGCAAACACAGCCAGAAAAACTTTGCACAGAAATGATATTGCTGGATCCATGATCATAGTCCTATTTAATTTCTGTGATTTGATCGCTCTCCAAAAAATATTTTATCGCCGCGCCATTTTTACCGACATAGGCATCAGCCCAAATTGGGATCTCCACACTTTTTCCCTGTAATGAGGCAATCCTATTCAGAATACCAGAATCAACCAGCTTTTTTGGTACTTGGATAACTGTCTGAACTGACTGTGAGCCGCCCCACCCGTCAGGGCGGGAATTTTCAACCCCGATCTCATAGAACGAGAAACTGCCCTGCGAATTAGTGTATTCGCGATTGCGAGCACCAAGAAATTTTCCACGAATTAAAATAGACATTTTTCTTACCTCATTTAGTTAATCATTTGCAACGCCGTTCGATAGGTAGAAATTTCCCCCGGCGTCAGGTGCAGGCGACCACGTTCCCCGGCAGTTAGTAGCGCCAGAGCCGTGGGCGCGTCAAACATATCAATTAGAGAGCGCAGAGTTCTGCCAATCAGGCGGCGCCCCCAACGGATCTGAGAATCCAGAGTTGACGCAGTTCTTTCAATTTTTGTGCGGACACGAACAGGCTCAGAATCAGCCAGTGTTCGAGCATAATCGTTGCATCCAGCATAAGCCGCTGAAATATCTAATAATAAATCAACGCTAACTTTTTTTAGCTCTGCCTCGTGTCGCCACCACGGCGTTACGGGGTTAACTATTCCCTGCTCGGCATTTTTGTCGTAGGATCGCCAGTAAACCTGAGACTGACGAGAACCAACGTATATTGTTGATCCTAAATCGGTTTTCCCTGATCGACTTTGAATAGTGGTGATCTTGGGTCTCGGGCCCTTTCCACAATAAAACGCATCACGGTCATATGCGGCGATAACCGAGTCAAAACCGGTTACACCAGAATAATCGTCGTAGGCGAGATCGAGGCGATTCAGTCGAGAGACACCCAGAATCTCAGTCAAAAAATGATGCAATTCAACTGGTTGTTTTCTCTCAAAAAATTCTTTACAGGCGTGACCATTCAGATAACAATGAACCGTGTCCCGATTGCCACCAAACGCCAGATAGCCGAATTCGACAGCCCCGGACAGGTCAGTAATTCGACAGTGATCGTAATAGCCCAGCCGCCCCCTACCAGTAGCAGGCGATAACGACATCCCGAAATAATCGCTGAACAAAAACCGAGCACGATCCTCCAGAGCAGCGCAACACAAATCCTGAAACTGATTTGTATCTCCAGATTCTGGTAGAACCGGCCACGGGCCGAATCCAACGGGCCGAGGATAATAATAGTCGGCCAAATCCCTGAGCGCGGACATTTGGAACGTGAACGAGATCGTGTCAACGATAATTGCCATTATTATCACCCCCAAAAAAATCGACACAAACAGCGATCAGGTCATCAAAATTTTTTGCACAATAATATGAATCCCCGATGCGCAGATGAAATCCGGAATTATCAAAACCCTCAATCACCAGTTCGGCAGAAAATGCGGAAACGGCATCGTCTGGTATTACCCCCGTATGACTATAACGGGGGGCGTCGGCGTCATATTCCTGCATCTGATACCTCCAGAAATCAATAATTGGAGTAGATCAAAAAGCAACAACAAATTCAATAAATAAAAAACAAGGCAATGTATTGACAAAAACAAAAAATTTAAAACAACTATAAATCAACAAGTTATATAAAATACGACTGGCGGCAGAATCAATTACCATGAATAAGGCGGGATTTTGATGTGCTGTAGCGGGGAACTAATGTGCTGTAGTGGGGAAATTGTTAATAAATGACCACAGAATTGAGGATAAAAATAAAAAATGATGTGCTGTAGTGGGAAGAAAAGCACTTTTTGCTAAATTGATAATAATGTTAAAGTGTTTTTTTCAGTGTTGGCAATTCGTGCTATATACTTTTTCGACCACGATCTGTCCTCGAAAAAAATTGACCGAGAAAAAATATTATCAGGATAATGGTGTTGCGCATAATGGGGATTATGATAAAGATTGCCCTGCGGGTTTTATGTTCGCAGGGCAATTTTTACCATAATCCCTGATCACATTATGCGCACTAATATTGCAGTAGCTAAATTGAGATGTCCGTCTCTGACCAAATAGACATGTCCGCGCTACAGTCTCACCACAGCGATCACTGCTTTCAAAGGATGAGACTCATGACGGCATACGGAACGGAGTTTTTCTCAGCTCGCTGAAAATCACGGTTTACTGATGAGTTTATGACCGCTTATAACCGGCGCTTTGGCAAAGCACCCCGGCATGACTTTGATGTTCACCGGCCACTTGAAACTGATGATGATCTGACCGCATTTTTCACATGGCGGGAACCGCGCCGTGTTTCAAAATCCCTGACGGTGCAGTATGACAAAGTGCTCTATCTGATTGAAGACAATGAGTTAAGCCGAAGGGCTATTGGCAAGTACATTGAGGTATGGCATTACCCGGATGGCCGGAAAGAGCTCCGGCTAAACGGGGTTGTCCTTCCCTACTCCACCTATGATCGCCTTCAGAAAATCGACCAGGGGGCTATCGTGGACAACAAGCGCCTCGGGCGTACACTTGAATTTATCAAACTGGTACAGGACAAACGCGACAATAACCGGTCACAGGCTCTCCCTGCCGGAGATGGCCCCTCGCGCCGACGCAGGAAACCCACAGAGAAGAAATCCCAGCGATCTCTGGACGAAGACGATATGCTCAATGCGCTGAAGACATTACAATCACGTTCTGACGAGATTTTCGGTACAAGGAAATGACATGGAGATGATGGCAGACATAATCCCATCTTCATAGAGCTGCAATGCAAGAGAGTTTAAGGTCCGCTTTGAGCGAGGAGCGGACATAACGGTCAATCTCGTCACCAGTTACTCCAACGTAAAAGTGTGATTAAATCAAAAGGCTCCATGTTAATAAAGCATAGTGATGGCATGATACATTAGGGGATAAAATTGCTAGTTCAAACTAATCGATTGTACCTTCGGCCTGTAATCTCATCAGACTTAAACGATCTATTCAAAATTTATGGTGATCCCGCTACGAACACTTTTAATCCTGCGGGACCATATCCGAACATTGATCATGCAAAAATGGTTATGAATCGCTGGCTCGACCATTGGCAAACTCATAGTTTTGGAAACTGGGCAATTTCGCTTCTTACTAATCCTGAAAAAATCATCGGTTTTGGCGGGCTGGGAATTCGTAATTATGACGATATAGTTATCAATAATCTTGGGTATCGCTTATCTACAGAGGCTTGGGGGAAGGGTCTGGCCACAGAATTTGCCATATACGCGATAAAATTTGGATTTGATGTTATTAAATTAACCGAAATTTCGGCTGTTGTTCGAGAGAATCATCTGGCGTCACAGAAAGTGTTACAGAAGTCGGGGTTAAGATATGTCAAAGAGATTCATGATGTTAAAGATGCACCTCCAAGCCTTCTGTATTCAATATCAGTGGATGAGTGGTTAAGAAATTTAGAAGTGAACGCATCCGTTTAAAATCCCCTTTCAGGTCCATTAGAGGATTTAACATACTTATCTAGACAACGTCCGCCTCTGGCACGGAGTGGGCGGATTCGCTGAGCAGAAAGTCCGCTATGAGCGAGAAGCGGACGATAAGCGCAGTTGACGTGGTAAGAAAAGGTATTCTCAATGTGCACTTATAGACTGTAATCTATATTTATTGGAAAATCCGAAATGAGGGTTTAAATTTTATTTAAGAGGGATTACATGCGTACTCGTCCAGCCTCTCGATTGATAGTCCTTTCACCTGAAAATCACGTTCTGCCCTTTAGATTCTGCCATAAAGATGATGCTCTGGAAGGAAAAACATACTGGGCAACGCTTCAATATCTTCTTGCAGCGTGTAGTTCAGGTAAATAACAAACGTTAAGTTGAAAATATAGCAGGGATGTTTGATACGATCACCGATGTTACTTTGTCGGGACTGTACTTCGATTTTAATTCCATTGTCGACTACTTGTGAAAAAAACTCATAACACCATTCAATGGCGCATGCTGGTTCCCTTCATACCAGTGCAATACCCTGTCACATACATAATTGCTGGCAATAAAAGAAGGAACACCGAATGAAGTATGTGAATCTGGGTCGTAGCGGGTTGAAAGTCTCCCGTCTTTGTCTCGGTTGTATGAGTTATGGCGAACCTGAACGTTTGCCTCAACCCTGGTCCCTGGATGAAAAGGCGTCACGACCGCTCATTCGTCAGGCGCTTGAAGCCGGCATTAATTTTTTTGATACCGCGAATATCTACTCGGGCGGTAGTTCAGAAGAAATTACAGGAAAAGCGCTGAGAGAGATGGCCAGACGCGACGAGATCGTTGTAGCGACAAAGACCTTCTTTCCGTGGCGCAACTCACCCAATACCGGGTTTCTTTCCCGCAAGGCCATTTTTCAGTCTATTGACGATAGCCTGATGCGCTTAGGCATGGATTATGTGGATCTCTTTCAGATTCATCGCTTTGACTACTCCACGCCTGTTGAAGAGACCATGGAGGCTCTGCATGACGTCGTTAAAGCAGGAAAAGCGCGTTATATCGGCGCATCTTCTATGGAAGCCTGGCGCTTTGCAAAAATGCAGCATACCGCTGAGCGTAACGGTTGGACCCGATTTATCACGATGCAACCGCAATACAACCTGCTTTACCGGGAAGAAGAGCGCGAGATGCTGCCCCTGTGTGAAGACCAGGGCGTTGGGGTGATCCCCTGGAGTCCGATGGCACGCGGCAGGCTCACGCGCGACTGGAGTGTCACGTCCCGACGAACGCAAAACGATGCCTTTGCGTTAAAAATGTATGAGAACGCAGCCCTTCTGGATAAGCCCGTGATTGATGTTGTTGCCAGCATTGCCGAAAAGCACGCGGTGCCAAGAGCTCATGTTGCAATTGCCTGGCTGTTATCAAAATCCGTCATCACAGCACCAATCATTGGCGCAACGAAACCAGAACATCTTTCCACGGCTATCAGCGCGCTGGACTTTTCACTTAGCGATGCCGAAATCACGGAACTGGAAGCTCGCTATCTGCCGCACCCCGTTGACGGGATCATTCCCCCGCTTCCGGATACGCCGCCTTCCCTCACGCCGCCTTCAGCGATCCAGAACTATTAACACCCTGCCCTGGCCCGGCGTTGCCGGGTCTCCCAGACCACTCATTCCTGGTCACTGATGTGAAAAGGGAAACGGTGCCGGCGCGAATGCGCCCGATCGAAAAATCATCGCTCCACCAGGTTCGGTCCCGCTGTTAGCGACAATAAACAACTCGCGATGCCCGGGGCGGATCGCCAGGCTTGTCGATTTAAGGTTACGGCCTTTGTCGCGGTCAGGCAGCACAATTTGCCCAATAGGCAGTCCGTTGCGGTTGAAGACCATGACGCGGCCCTGGCCTGAGATGGCCACATATACATTGCCTTCGCTGTCGACACGGGCCCCGTCTGGCGCCGGCCCGGTGAACTGATAGGTAACAACTGAACCAAACGGGGCGACCGTGGTGGCGTCTGACAGTCTTACGCGATGAAGCCTGTTTTTAGCGTGTTCTGTGGCCCATATCTGAGAGCCGGCGGGGTCAATCGCTATGCCGTTCCCGACCGCGAGTCCAGGCAGGATGGCATGAATTGACCCGACATTGGGACTAACGTAGAACACCCCACCCTGTGGATCGGCTGAATTTCCCCGGCTGTCAGTGAAATAAAATCCGCCCTGATTATCAAAGACCAGATCGTTGACAAGAAATCCAGTATCAGGGGCAACAATCATCTGCTCACGGGTGCCGTTGGGTTCGATAGCCCGGACAGAACCTCGCTGCATATCGCCCACCGAGGCGATAAAGATCCGTCCATCTTTGTGTACCGCCAGGCCGGAAGCACCGAATGAATTCTCCTTAAGGACAATGGAAAGCTGCCGCTCCGGGGTTAGCTTAAACACGCGCCCCGTCGCCACATCAACAAACAGCAGGTTATTGTTCCGATCGAACACGATCCCTTCGAGCACGAGCGACGCCTGTGAAACGTTGAAGTACGGCTGGGCCTCCACGGTCTGAAGAGAACGCTCCCAGGGCGGTATGGGGACGGCACTGCATGTAAGCGCGTTATGATTTAGTCCATTCATGTGGTTTATCCCCGGCAATAATACAGAGGGAGACTTCACCTGCAGTCTCCCTGTGACAGCAGGTATTAACTTTTATCAAACTGACTTTCGGTAAACGGATCGGCGCGACCGCCCTGCAATGGGATTTTGGCAAGCGCCGCATCGATTTCGCGTAGCTCGCTGTCCGTCAACCGGACTTGCGGTGCGCCGCTGTTTTCTATCAGGTGCGGATATTGCGTCGTACCCGGGATAGGGACAATCCAGGGCCGCTGCGCCATCACCCAGGCCAGTGCGAACTGAACCGGAGTGGTGTTTTTGCGACGGGCCCACGACTGCGCGAATTCAAGCAGCACCATATTTTTGGCCAGGGCATCGGGCTGGAAGCGTGGCAGGTTATGCCGCCGATCGGTGCTGTCGAACCGCTGGCTTGGATTGACTGCTCCGGCGAGGAAGCTGCGGGCAGTCGGGCAGTAAGGTACGAAACCGATACCCAGCTCTTCGAGCGTTGGAAATATTCGCGTCTCCGGTTCCCGCCACCACATGGCATACTCACTCTGCACCGCAGTCACAGGGAGTACCGCATGTGCGCGGCGAATTGTCCTGGCACTCGCTTCCGACAGTCCCCAGTGTTTCACTTTACCCTCCTGGATCAACGCCTTCACGGTTTCCGCCACATCCTCGATCGGCACATTCGGATCGGGGCGATGCTGATAGAGAAGATCGATGTGGTCCGTTTTCAGACGCTTTAGCGAGCCTTCTACGGCGCGGCGGATATGGTCAGGATGGCTGTTAAGGGAAGTGGGCTTCCCCTCCTCCACGCCGAAACCGAACTTGGTAGCAATCACCACACGATCGCGAACAGGGGCCAGTGCTTCCCCGACAAATTCTTCACTGAGATGGGGGCCGTAGACCTCGGCAGTATCAAAGAACGTGATACCTTGTTCGAAGGCTGCCCGGATAAGCGAAACCATGGCTTTACGATCGCGCGGACCTCCGCCGTAATAACCCACCATCGGCAGGCACCCGAGTCCCATGCTGGAAACCTCCAGCGAGCCGAGTTTACGCGTGGTTAAGGTTTCCTTCCGGACGGGAGCAGCATCCGAAGGGGCGTTCGGCGTGTCCTGACCAGCCGGTTTCGCCATCACGGCGCCGCTCCTGCCAAGGGTGGTTGCGGCCAAAGCCAGACCGGCGCCGGCGATCAGAAAATTGCGCCGGTCCCGGGAAGCGGGTACGGCAGCAGAAGGCTGGTCATGCATCATCTTGCTCATAAACTGGAACTCCCTATAACGAAGAAAGGATTCATTAATTTGGTCATTACCAGGCATAAGCCTGGGGCGCTTCTCCCCCGGGGCCGGGCCAGATTTCGTCGAGACAGCTCATGGTGTCGTCTGATAGCGTGACTGTCGTTGCGTGAAGCGCCTGCTGGAGTTGTTCGACCGTACGAGGCCCAATCAGTGGAGCGGTAACGACAGGATTCTGCAGGAGCCACGCCAGGGCCACATCGGAGGGGGATTCGCCGAGGTCATCACATAATCCCTCGTAGGCTTCCAGCTGCGGACGATACTGTTTGATTAGACGGGCAAACGCGGGCCTTGCACGGCGCCCGCTTGCCATCTTTTTCAGTACGCCGCCAAGCAGCCCTCCGGCAAGCGGGCTCCAGGGGATCAACCCCAGGCCAAAATGGCGGCATGCGGGAATGACCTCCAGCTCAATGGTGCGGGCTGTCAGATTATAAAGACTTTGCTCGGCGACCAGGCCCAGGAAATGACGGGCCGTGGCGACTGACTGCGCAGTCGCAATGTCCCAGCCCGCGAAATTGCTGCTACCGATATAAAGAACCTTTCCCTGCTGAACAAGCAGTTCCATGGCCTGCCAGATCTCTTCCCACGGCGTATGACGATCGATGTGATGCATCTGATAGACGTCAATATGGTCGGTCTTAAGCCGTCGCAAACTGTCCTCGCAGGCCTTGCGAATATGATACGCAGAAAGCCGGCGATCGTTCGGACCTGGCCCCATAGGCTGATAGACTTTTGTCGCCAGAACGATGCGTTCACGGCGGCCACCCTGCTGAAGCCAGCGACCAATAATTTCCTCGGACAGCCCCGAGCCTTGCTGGATATCGGGAGATTGTTCAGTGCCATACACGTCTGCTGTATCAATGAAATTGATACCCGCCTCAAGCGCCTCATCCAGAATGCGGGCGCTGGTCTTCTCGTCGGTGACGTCACCAAAATTCATGGTTCCGAGACAAAGGCGGCTGACTTTCAGGCCGGTGCGGCCAAGATGCGTATAGTTCATAAACGGCTCCGTTAGATGAGTGTTCCGCCCTGGCCTACCAGCCAGAGCGCATGATTTTCAAGAATAACGAAGCACAACGTGTACAGTGAGTGGACGTGCATGAATGGACTTGTGAAAAAAATTCAGCAACGGATTAGCCCTAATCGGTCTAAGGTGTATATCATTTCTTCATCAACGCATTCGGGTTTTAACGCCGCATAAGGAAAACTTTTCTGTATGCAAATAAGCAGAGCTGATGTTGCCGATCTTATTTATTTCATGGCGATTGCACGTCATCGCAGCTTCAGCCGTGCGGCAATTGAACTAGGCGTCAGTGCATCAGCGCTGAGTCATGCCCTGAAGGGGCTGGAAACCCGGCTTGGGGTTCGCCTGCTTAATCGCACGACCAAGAGCGTCACCCCTACGGCAGCCGGCGAGGAACTGGTTCAGTCTGTTCTTCAGCCTTTCGACACCATAGAAGGCGCGCTTGAATCGCTTAACCGGTATCGCAATACCCCTACCGGACGTATCCGCATCAATGCAGCCGTTGAAGCGGCAAATCTTTTGCTTGCGCCGGTCATGCCCGCTTTTATGGATCGCTATCCCGATATTGAAATCGATATTGTGGCCAGCAACCGTATGGTTGACGTGACTGATGCGGGCTTCGATGCTGGCATCCGCTATGGTGGCACCGTCCCGGAGGACATGGTTGCCCGGCGTTTATCTGCCGATATTCGCTGGGTTATCGCGGCCTCCCCTGATTACCTGGAACGCTACGGAACGCCTGAACATCCGGATGATTTATTACACCATCGCTGCATCAGCAATCGTCTCGGTGACGATCGGGTTTATCGCTGGGAACTTGCGCGAGACGGCGAAACATACCAAATGACAGTGCCAGGCTCAGTGACGGTCAATCATGCCGAAACGGGTCTGGTGGCCGTATTGGGCGGGGCTGGCCTGATGTATTTTCCGGAGCCTCTTGTTGCACCCTATGTCAAGGATGGACGGCTCCGTCTGGTGCTTACGGAATGGTCCCCACTAGAGGAAGGTTTTCATATCTATTATTCAAGCCGCCGGCAATTGCCGACCGGGCTTCGCCTTCTGATTGAGTTCATACAGGAGGCCAGGCCGCTGGGGTTGTGAAATAGTGCCTCCATACTGAACGATGCGTTATCGGCTTTATCGCCCCGTCGCTTATTCAGAATGCTCAGTTGCAGGAAGCCGCAGGGAGTCTGCAAGGCGTGCTGTTTGCTAATAATGGAGAAACAAGAGGTAACGCTGTGAAAAATTACAAAAAAACATGGGTTGTAGTTTATTAGAAGGCTAGCCCAGGTGACCCGCATCAATAAGCGCCATACGAAGATGTTTCTGAATGAAATCCGCTTTATAAATGCTGTATCGGTGGCTGTCATTTTCACATAATAACATCGCGCTTTTTTTCATTAAAGCGTACTGAATGGCTACGTCATTGTGTTTAATAAGGTAATCACGGAATGCCAGGTGTTTTATGATTTGAGCATCCCCGGTGGCAAACGCATGGATATGATGACTACGCTGATTTCCACCTTTTGTAAAGTACCTACGATTTAAAATGCCGTTTTCACCACGCACAGTATATCCTACACCCTCCATTGCCTGATTCAAACTGTCCAGTTCTTCAAGATTAGCAACTTCGATTAATATATCTATTACTGGCTTAGCTGATAATCCAGGCACCGAGGTGCTACCAATATGATGAATCCGGGATATCACTTTACCAAGCGTCATCTGCAACAGAGTACGTTCGTTCTCAAATAAAGTCGGCCACATTTCATCATAATCAACTACAGTCAATATTCGCATGTTCAACAGTCACACCTTTTAAGGAAATTTAAGCAGTCACAATAACATAAATCGCCTCTGCTGACTTGAAGGCATTTATAATCTGTATCTGTCCTCATAATTTTCAACCATCGTCTGACAAGATGCCCTAAACCCCTTTGTAGTGCTCTTTATTCAGACCATACTTCTTCATTCTGAGATAAAGTTTTTTACGCGGTATCAGCAGATACTCCGCCACCTCATTAATACGTCCCTGGTGGATATTCAGCGCTTCGGTGATGATCTGCCGTTCGACGTCCTCAACCCGCTGATCCAGCGGCGTCGGCTCGCCGATGTGCATCAGCGGATTAACCGTTTCTGCAAGTGGTAATACCCCCACTGCAAACAGCTCGGCGGCGTTCGCCAGTTCGCGAACGTTATTTGGCCACACCCGGCGCATCATCCCCTTCAACAGACCAGCATCCACCTCCGGGACGGGATGATTCAGCCGTTGACAGGTTTTTTGCAAATAGTGATGAAACAGCGGCTCGATATCATCAGGTCGCTTTGACAGAGGCTGGCAGCCAATTTGCGTCATCGCAAAGCAGTAATAGAGTTCCGCCACTATCTGGCTGCTGGCGGCCAACTCCACCAGCGAAGCGCTACCGATACCAATCAGGCGAAAAGGCCGCTTCTCATGACTCTGCAGCTGTACCAGCTGATGCTGTTGCTCGTGAGTCAGATGCTCGGGGTGACTTAAGACTAGCGTCCCGCCCTGGGCCTGGGCGATCAGTTCATTAAGCGTATGGGCGTTAGCCGGAGTCAGCTCGCAGGCGATAAACGGACCTTCAGCGTGCCGTCCTAACTGGTGCAGGTAACGCGCGCCGGTCATGCGGCCGGTTCCCGGCTCGCCGTAAAGCCATACCGCAATATCCGTTTCTGCCAGCTGCTGAAGGCGCTGGCGATACCGAACCGTCCATTGGCTGCGGCCAATAAGCTCAACCTGTAATTTTTGCTGACAATACTGGCGACGGGCGATAACCGATTGCCTCTGACGCAGCGCGGCGTCCACCAGCGTGAGCAGCTTGCCCGGATCGATCGGCTTTTGCAGGAAATCCCAGGCCCCTTTTTTCACCGCCTCCACCGCCATCGGCACATCGCCGTGACCGGTGATAAGCAGAATCGGCAGCAGATCGTCATCCTGATGAAACAACGTCATTAAATCGATACCGGAGCAGCCGGGCATGCAGACGTCGCTTAAAACAATGCCTGGCCAGTCTTTCGGCACCTGCTCCCGCGCATCAAACGGATTATTACAGGCGCTGACATGATACCCCGCTTGCTCAAGCAGCTGCGTATAGGCATCCAGCACATCGGCATCATCGTCAATCAGCAGAATCGAACAGTTATTACTCAACATCTTTTACATCCGTCAAATTGAATTCCAGCACCACGCAGGCACTGCGTGTAAACGTCGACGCCAGGCGCAACGCCCCTTCCATTTGCGTCATCAGCGAAACACATATCGAAAGCCCTATTCCGAGCCCCACGGTTTTACTGGTAGTGAACGGCTTTAACAGCGAAGGGAGTAAGGCCGCAGGCCAGCCAGGGCCGTTATCGGCAATCAACACGCACAGCCTTCCGCCCTGGATTTGCCAGCTCACGGTGATTTGCGCGGCGTGCGGGCAGGCGTCGAGGGCATTGGACAGCACGTTCACCAGCACCTGATGGACGCGCACTTCGTCCCCCAGGATCCAGACAGTGTCATCCGGTATCACCAGCGTCCCCTGCTGAGGCTTATGACGCATCGCCAGCAGTTCCCACGCCACGGTAAACGTCTGACGCAAATCGACCGGATGCAGCGGCGTTTCCAGTTCTGCGCGGCGGGTAAACTGGCGCAGGGAGCGGATAATCGCGTCAATGCGGTTGATCAGCCCTTCTGCTTTGCTTAACGTCGTCCGCGCCTGCTCCGCCTGTCCCTGTTCGATCGCCCTTCCCGCCGTAAAAAGATACATCGACAGCGCGTTCAGCGGCTGATTAATCTCATGCGCCAGGGTGGTCATCGTCTGTCCCACCACCGCCAGTTTAGCGGTCTGGATCAGCTCGTCCTGCGTGGCGCGCAGATCGGCCTCAATCGCTTTTCGCTCGCCAATCTCCTGTTCCAGCTGCTGTTTTTGCGCATTAAGCTGACCCAGGGTATGACGAAGCAAACCGGCAATACGTCCCAGCTCGTCGCGCCCGTAAACCGGAATGGTCGCCTCGGTCCGGCCCAGACCAATCTGCACCACCGCCTGATTCAGCGCGGTAAAGCGTTTCACCAGCCGCGAGCGAATAAAATAATGGTTTAGCCCCCATGCCAGCAGCAGCGCCAGCAAGGTCGCCACCAGGATTAACCCGCCGCTGACCCGGACAATCTGCGCCATACGCTGATTAAACATCTGCATCTGCTGGTGACTGCTGCCAAGCTGGGCTTCCAGCAGCGTTCTGAAGCGCCCCAGCGTCGCTTCTCTGGACCGGCTGGCTTCCACGAGCGCTTTTTGCGCGCTAACATAGTCGCGCATGGTATCCGGCATATTATTTTTTACCATGCCAATTTCCAGCAGCTCATCTATCGTTTGTCGCAGGGTAATGGTGCTCGGCCAGTCATCCAGCGCACGGATATTTTCATCCGCCGTTTTTTTCAGGTTTTCAAGATAGCGGATATGCGTCTCCACCAGCATGCCGTCATCATTCCCGGATTTCAGTTCATTGAGCCTGTCGCGCAGGTCGTCAACGATCTGATTTTCAATACGAGCCAGGGTATAGACCTGCTGCTGTTCATTCTGCACTTCCCGGGCGCGTTTCAGATACTGCCTCGCATCCCCCTGTCGGGCTTCAATCTGATCGAGCAGCGTTCCCTGTTGCCAGGTAAAATCCTGCACCAGCGAATTCAGCTCGGTGGTGAAATCATCGTGCAGCCAGTCGATCCGCGCCGCAAGCTCTCCCACCTTTTCACGAACCAGAAACATGTTGTAGAGCACGCGATCCAGTTCCGCCAGCAGCGCGCGGCTGTCCTGCAATATCACCCCCAACTGCTGGCGTTCTGCCGGCGACAACCCCTGACTTAGCCGTTCTATTTTGTCCAGATGCTGGATAATCTGGTTGCGCAGCTGCAGTCGTACCGTGGTATTTGGCGCCAGCAGAAATTCATTGAGCTGATCGACCACCAGGTTGAGATTCCCTTCAATCAGAAAAGCCGCATGGATGCGCGGAAAATACTCATCCAGCGAATAGCGGATCTGCGAACTTTGTTCATGCCAGGAATAGAGGCTTACGCTGCTGACAATCAGCGTAAGCAGCGCCCCCGTCAGAAATGCCCCGCGCAGACTGCTACTGATACTGATTTGCCGCAGGCGTTGCAGCATGGACCTGTCCGTCATTTCAGTTCTTCCAGTTTAGTAATCGCCTGCCGCTGGTTGTTGAGAAACCAGAGCTGCCACTCCATCATCTGCTGTTCCGCAAAACTTTTGTTGTCGAACTGAGCCAGCCAGGCTTCATCCTCGCTGCTGGCCGGATCCACCGGGACACGGGTGAGCAGCGCCCGTATCTCGGGTAGCGGACGCTTAAGACGGACCTCCGCGCTATGCAGCGCTCGCCAGGCGTCTTTGAGCTGAGCAAGACGAAAGCTAATCGCCGTATCAAACATCCGCTGAACCAAACGCTGACGTTTGAGGATCAATCGATAGTTTAATGGCGGTTGATTCATCAGCATCGCCTGCTGCGCCGCCCGTGGATTGCCTGGCGCCAGCGGTGTTACCGGATACTTCCCGGTATTAGCGTCGGCGAGGATCGTCTGGCCCTCCGGACTTAACAGATAGCGAATAAACCGCCGCGCTTCGCTGGCGTGCTGGCTGTTTTTAAGCACTGCGACATAGGTCGGCGAAACCGCCGACTGAGGGAAATAGGTAAAAGCCAGGTGCGGATCGTTCAGCAGCAGATTGGCGTAATTATCAATCACCGGACCAGCCACGCCCAGGCCGCTTTTAATCTTATCTGCCACCCCAAAGCTACGGGATGAAATGGTCACGAGGTTTCCCGCCGTCGTCAACAGCGTTTCCCATCCTTTAATCCAGCCTTTTTGTTGCAGCAGCGACTCCACCATCAGATGGTTGGTATCCGAACGCGACGGACTGCTCATCAGCAGCGCCCCCTGATAACGGGGATCGGTCAGGTCATCCCAGTCCGCTGGCGCAGGCAGATGCCGGGTCATCAGCGCTGAGCGATTCATCAGCAAACCGAACCCGGAGATCGCCACGGCCACGGAGGTGGAGCGAATGGATTCCGGCACCAGATGTTGGCTGACTGCCGGCGCACCGCTGAACGGCGCCAGTTTTTGATGCTCCTGAAGATGCTGCAGCAGCATCGGCGACGAAGTCAGGATCAGATCGACATTTTCGGCATTTGCCGTATCAAGCAACTGTTCCAGCGAGGCGCTGGTGCGGTTGAGCGTCCTTATCATCACCGACCCCGGCTCTTTCTGCCAGCGATCGATAATCCACACGGTGGCGCTGGGAGAAAATGTCGTCGCCATCACCAGCTCATTGCCTTGCGCCGCACAGGGTCTCAGCCATGCGCTCAGCAGCAGCAGCGCGAACATTTTGCCCATTATCCTGACCCCACGAAGAAATATGTTTGTGATCCCGTTCATAAATATTGAAATACCGTAAAAACCGCGTTGAGACAAAACTTACCCGTTTATGACATCTGGTGAATTAATCGCCGCGAGCGGAAAAATAGTCAAACGGGCGTCCGGGAATATCGGGAAAGATTACCAGATAATGATTAGGCAATTTGTTAGTGTCCGCACAAGCCGGACATAAAACCAGCGCAAAATTAATTACGCAAAATCTCGCTCATGCCAGATGGGTCAAAAACAACCCGTCCCTGCATTATTTTGAGTCAATTTTGACTCATTTCGACGATTTGAATTTTTTAGCCGCTTATTTCACCCTTCGGGGTAATTACTCCTGATGTTCATATCAATATAAATACAGGTGACGACATGTTATCATTATTAAAAAAAGGCCCGTCGGCGAATAAAGTTCCTGCTGAGAAAATTCAGGCAACCTATGGTCGATACCGTATGCAGGCGCTGCTAAGCGTATTTCTGGGATACCTGGCGTACTATATCGTGCGCAATAACTTCACCTTATCTACGCCCTATCTGAAAGAACAGTTAGACCTCAGCGCCACGCAGATCGGTTTGCTCAGCAGCTGTATGCTCATCGCCTACGGGATCAGTAAAGGCGTAATGAGCAGCCTCGCGGATAAAGCCAGCCCGAAAGTCTTTATGGCCTGTGGCCTGGTGCTGTGCGCCATCGTCAACGTCGGGTTAGGATTCAGTACCGCATTCTGGGTCTTCGCTGCGCTGGTTGTCCTGAACGGCCTGTTTCAGGGTATGGGGGTCGGCCCCTCTTTTATTACTATTGCGAACTGGTTCCCGCGCCGTGAGCGTGGCCGCGTAGGGGCGTTCTGGAACATTTCCCATAACGTCGGCGGCGGAATTGTCGCCCCGATCGTCGGCGCCGCATTCGCCATTCTCGGCACCGAGCACTGGCAGAGCGCCAGCTACATTGTACCGGCCTGCGTGGCGGTGGTATTCGCCATTAGCGTACTGGTGCTGGGTAAGGGTTCGCCGCGCGAGGAAGGTCTGCCTTCGCTGGCAGAGATGATGCCGGAAGAGAAAGTGGTGCTGAAGACCAAACACGGCCAGAAAGCGCCGGAGAACATGAGCGCATTTCAGATCTTCTGTACCTACGTACTGCGTAACAAAAACGCCTGGTATGTCTCCTTTGTGGATGTGTTTGTCTATATGGTGCGTTTCGGCATGATCAGCTGGCTGCCAATTTACCTGCTGACGGTGAAACATTTTTCCAAAGAACAAATGAGCGTCGCATTCCTGTTTTTTGAGTGGGCGGCGATTCCGTCTACTCTGCTGGCCGGCTGGCTCTCCGACAAGCTGTTTAAAGGGCGCCGGATGCCGTTAGCCATAATCTGTATGACGCTAATCTTCATCTGTCTGATCGGCTACTGGAAAAGCGAATCGCTACTGATGGTCACGGTATTCGCGGCGATTGTGGGCTGCCTTATTTATGTCCCGCAGTTTCTGGCCTCGGTCCAGACCATGGAAATCGTCCCCAGCTTTGCCGTCGGTTCAGCCGTGGGTCTGCGCGGATTTATGAGCTATATCTTTGGCGCATCGTTAGGCACCAGCCTGTTCGGCGTAATGGTCGATAAAATGGGCTGGCACGGCGGGTTCTATCTGCTGATGGGCGGGATCGTCTGCTGCATACTCTTCTGCTACCTCTCTCATCGCGGCGCGCTGGAACTTGAGCAACAGCGTAAAATCACCGAGCAGGAAGAGGCCCGACTGGCACTGGCTGACGCACAGTAAGCGCCTGAACCCGGGGGAACAAAGAGCCAGCTTGCTGGCTCTTTTGGAATAGATGTCCGCGGCGGCTTCCGACAGCGGTATAAAGCAAGTATTCCTGCCATCACTGATGTTGCTGCTGAGTGGCCTACTTCGCCGGGATAATCAGCACCTGACCCGGATAGATTTTGTCGGGATGGGTCAGCATCGGTTTATTGGCTTCAAAAATGCGTTGATACTCATTGGCCGAGCCATACATCGCTTTTGAGATTGCGCTCAGAGTGTCACCGGATTTGACCGTGTAAAAACGACTTTCCGCCCCGCTTTGCGTCACCTTAACGCCGTCACTGACCTGGCCTACGCCAGTGACATTCCCGACCGCAACCAGAATTTTTTCCTTATCCTCCTGCGAAGCGACATCACCAGTGACCGTTGCGGTGCCATCTTCCGCAACATCAATATTGACCTTTTCGGCGCCAGGCAGATTAAGTCCATCGATATGTTTTTTCAGCTTATCGGCCCGATCTTCTTTACTGTCGCCGGAGACGGCATCCCATATTTTCTCGCCCGCTTCTTTCACAAAATTTAATAATCCCATCTTTCCATACCTCCACGACGGTTACATGATCACATCATCATCGGACCCGTTGATCCAATGTCAGGGGGCTGGTTTTGCTACCCGCCCTCGCGTCAACAGCCTGAAGCAGCACAAGCCACCATCAAAGTATAATCAATAAGCGACTAAGTGCAGGATATTTGCCCCGCTACGGCAGGAAAGTCTGTATTCCGGCAAGGTGACACGAAACTAAAGCGGACATTATCCCCCCTAACACAAGGCACCTGGCGCAGAGGCTGATTGATTGTGAAAGGATATGGGACCTTAAATGGCAGGCTGGGAGTTGGCACCCCGCCTGAGGGCTCCTGATTCTGGTCGCCAATGCTTTCAGGACGTTTTTCTTACTGAGATCGTCTCAAAAACATTCGCTGATTTCTGACGCAGCAGCTACAGTAAATCCAGGTTAAACTGGTATGACCACACAAGGCGAGACTCATGGAATCTGTCATCATCCCCGTAAGCCAGGGCGGCTTTGTCGCCGCCACGCTCTGGCAAAGACACAAAGCCAAAGCATTGGTGATCGTTCACCCGGCGACGGCCGTTGTACAGGGATTTTATAAAGGATTCGCTGAATACCTTTATAAAAGGGGGTTTAGTGTCATTACTTATGATTACCGGGGCACTGGTCTTTCGAAGTCCGGGAGAGTCCGTCACAACAAAAACACCATGTCCGACTGGATCGAGCAGGACGTCGGATGCATCACCGCGTGGGCGAAAGCCCGAGCCCCTGGCCTTACCCTGCTGGCGATTGGGCACAGTATTGGCGGGCATGCCGTGCTGTTATCTTCCGCCTCCACCGACCTGCGAGCCGCCGTCATGGTTGCCTCACACGCAGGCGTGACAAGCACTATCAGCCAAACGAAGGAAAAGCTGCGAGTATGGTGTTTACTGCGCGTTTTGGGGCCGGCACTTTGCCGGCTCTTTGGGTATATGCCAGCCAGACGTCTCGGGCTGGGTGAAGATTTACCGGCTCCGGCGATGCTTCAGTGGGGACGCTGGAGCGCGATGCCTGAATATTTCTATGACGACCCGGAGTGGGATGCGCGTCAGCGGGCAGGAAAGATAACCTTACCTATTCTGGTGTTGGGTTTTGATGACGACCCCTGGGCTAATACAGAAGCCATCTCACGCCTGCTTGCTCCAGCGCAAAACGCAAAAATAGAACGCCGTGAAATACGGCGGGCGGATTACGGCCTTTCATCCATTGGTCATATGGGCTTCTTTCGTACCCGGAATGCGGAGAAATTATGGCCCCTCGTCGCACAATGGCTGGAGAGACATTGCCCGGATAAGAGGCGGACGACCTGAGCAATATTTCAGGAGACGCCGCTTCCGGCGCCTCCTGTTCTTCACCTCGCGGCTACTCCTCGTACGCCGCGTGATGGAAATCAATTTCCCACTGCAGCACCTCGCCGTAAAGCGCCGATAACGCCTGCTTTTCGTCTTCACTCAGCGCCATGGCGCAGCGGTCGAGTTCGTTTTTTAGCCAGAGAGCCTGCTGATAAAATTCGTCCTCCGCGTGCATTTCCACCCAGCGTCGTAAATCAGCATCGCTCTGATAATGTTCGCTCGCCCGTCGGCACCAGCAAGAGTACATCCATTCCGCACCGAACATCAGGGTCACAATCTGCTCATAGCTGCCCTCGTGGGCGGTCCGCAGCATACCGTCGCGAAAGCGCCGTACCCCGGGCAAATCATCCGGGTACTCAGCGGGATCGATCTGCCGCGCTGACAACACCTGTTCAAACCACGCGATCTGTATATCAACCAGGGCATTCAGCACGCCAATCAGCCAGCGCTGCTGTTGAATACCCGGCGCTTTGCTGACCCCGAGGGCAAAAATCGCGATTGCCGTCGCGACAAAGTTGCCCTCAAACACCAGATAGCGGTTGAAGACGACTGTCGGCAGACGATCCTGTTCGATATCAGTCACAAACGGGTGCTGCTGCATCGCCTGCCACGCCGGTTGATGTTCGCGCAGCAGGCGTTCGCTAAACGCTTCCATTAAGCTTCCTCCAGTGCGGCCTGCGCGACCGACATAAAATGTTTCACCCGGGCCAGCTCAACATCGTTCCACCAGACGCCATCGACCTTCATTGTACTGGCCACAATGACCCCCTGAGTCCGCCGGAGGATCTGCTTCACGTTAGCCGGTGTCACCCCGGAGCCCACCAGGAGCGGTAGTTCCGTCGCCGCGCGGATCTCGTCAATTTCCGCCATCGTGGCGCTATCGCCCGTACGCTGGCCGGTGGCGATCACCGCGTCAGCCTCAAAGAAATCGACATCGCGCGTCAGTTCCTGAATCGAACGATCGGCGACAATGGCATGGCTACCGTGCTTAACGTGGCTATCGGCAAAAACGCGAATATGTTCAGCGCGCAGCATACTGCGGTAGCGCAGCGTCTTAGCGGCCGCCCCTTCTATAAATCCTTCGTTGGCGATATAGGCGTTGGCCCACTGGTTTACGCGGACGAAATCGGCGCCTCCCGCCAGGGCGATCGCCATTGCCGGGATCGCCGCGTTAGCCAGAACGTTAATGCCCAGCGGCACAGCAAAACGTTCACGAACTTTCTCGGTAATGACCGCCATCAGCGCTGAGGTTTCATGGCCGATATCCTCAGGTTTAGAGAAAGGAATATCGCCATGATTTTCAATAATCAGACCATGAACACCGCCTGAAATATAATTTTCAGCATCGCGAAGCGCACGTTCAACAATATCCGAGACTGATTTTCCTCGATATTTTGGCGAGCCAGGAAATGGGTCGCAATGAATAACACCAATAACAGCCTTGCTTCGTGAAAAAATAGCTTGTATTGCATTCGTTTTTTCTGCTGAGATAGCAACCATCTTATCCATCCTGTTAAGGGAACACTATGCGTGTTTACGTTACTGGTAATATTACCGTAGATGAAACCTGGTCCATTCCGGATATACCGAAAAAAGGAGCCTCCATTCACGGCGTTAAAGTGTCGCAGGATATCGGCGGTAAAGGCGCGAACCAGGCGATTATATTATCCCGCTGCGGAATAGAGACGCGTTTAATTGCCGCCACGGGAAATGACAGCAACGGCGCGTGGATCCGCCAGCAGATAAAAAATGAACCACTGACGCTACTACCCGACGGCCATTTCAATCAACATAGCGATACCTCGATTATTTTAAATAGCGCTGATGGCGACAACGCCATCATTACCACTACGGCGGCGGCCGATACATTCAGCCTGGATGAAATGATTCCGCATATGGCGGATGCCGTCGCTGGCGATATTCTGCTACAGCAGGGCAATTTCTCCCTCGATAAAACGCGGGCGCTGTTCCAGTACGCCAGAAGCCGCGGCATGACGACGGTATTCAACCCCTCACCTGTCAATCCTGACTTTTGCCATCTGTGGCCCCTCATCGACATCGCGGTGGTCAATGAATCCGAGGCCGAGCTGCTCCAGCCATACGGGGTGAAAACCTTAGTGATTACCCAGGGCGCCGCAGGCGCCTGGCTGGTCCAGGAGGGCCAGCGTCAGTTTTGTCCCGCCGTGCCCGCCGAGGCGCTTGATACTACCGGCGCGGGCGACACGTTCCTCGCCGTCATGTTGGCCTCCGC
>ERZ791922.290-NODE-290-length-37849-cov-4.159708_pt1 | contig 37849 bp, 43 predicted proteins | sample MGYA00510134_ERZ791922 | MGnify/ENA primary metagenome ERZ791922 (study PRJEB30046, sample SAMN00792101) | human gut metagenome | study: EMG produced TPA metagenomics assembly of the A metagenome-wide association study of gut microbiota in type 2...
ATTTTAAATGAATATCCGCAGTCTTGTTAGTGCCTTTTCATTTGTCGCTTACGATTTTGCACAACATATTGATTTAGAAATACTAAAAATTTAAAAACCATATCAAAAAAACGTTGATAAATCAACGTCTTTTTTGAAATTTTATATTATTCACCGATAATATTAGATGACTTTTTTGATTAATAAAATTTAAAAGAAAGTCTTTAAAACCTTTGTATAATCAGGGATTTTAATGACTTTCTTTTTAATATATTTTACTCAATTTTTTTCTTTTATTGATGAAATAAACTGAAATTAAACCGAATTTTAATTAAAATCAGGCATTTTCTTTGGCTCTGTCCAAACAATATCAGCTATTGGACTATTTACCAAAAATTCCATGGATCTAGGATAATTAATATAGTATCTAGATCCTATTTTCATATAACATACCCTTTGTTCTTTAACCAATCTTCTAACCGCACATTCTTTTAAACCAGAAGCATCTGCAAATTCTTTTACAGTCATTATTTCTTTCTTTTCTTTCATTTTACTACATCTCCTTTAATATTTATATAACTATTTTATATTCTTATGAAATAAATCACTAATGTATAAATCTACTTTATATTCAATAGTTATTTAACTTTCAATAAGTACATTGGAACATTTTTCTTCTTAGTTTATTAATACTCTGAGTAATTGATTTACGTATAGCACCTTCGCTTACATTTTCAAATTTAGCAATTTTTATATTTGACATATTCAAATAGTATTTCATATAAAGTCTCTTTTTTTGCTTTTTAGTAAGAAATTTTAAATTAATTACTAACATATTATTCAAATTATACAAACTATCCTCATATGCTTTCATAGATAATGGATCAGCAATCATTTCTATATCTTTATCTATAAAAAATATGTCCATTATTATCACCTTATTTTCTTTTATATAGTTCATGTTATGTTTTCAATACCAGTTACGACATATCCCATTGTTAGTCGTCATTTGATATATATCAAGCAGGTGTCTTTTTGTTTTCCTGCACATTCCTTCTGCCTGCGACGGTTTGATCACGCTCAGACTAAAGCCAAATGTAAGTATCATTATCTTCGATTCACAATAATATGCAAAATCATGGTTTGGACTGGTATGCCTTTATAAAATTGTCAATGTTCTCTCTCGAAGGGAAACAAATTATTTCCCCCTACACTTTATAGCCCACGAAAAAGCCTAAAATGTTGAACTTAATCAAATTTTTTTAATTTTTTTCTAACTTTTCTTAATCTATATCTGACTGTATAATCACTAATACCCATCATTTGAGCAATTTCTTTAACACTATAACCGACTATCTTCAGATAAATAATTTTTAGAGTCTGTTCATTAATTTTTCTCATTGCCTGATATAGTTCTTCTCTATCAATTTGATTCAATAAATCATCCATGTTATCTATTGGTAATTCTATTTTAGATGTACTTAAATACTCTATAAAATCAGAGTCAATAATCGTTCTTCTTAAAAAGCTCCTTTCTGAATTAAAGAGTTCTTTATCATAATTATATAATTCATCAATTTTATCTTCATTCATACCTAACTTTCTTAAAAGATTCTCTTCTTTATTTTTCCATTCTTTCCATTTCTTTTCTGCTTTAGCTTTATTATATCCCATATTGACCTCCTTTCATTTAATAGATCAATATGGTGGATCACGACATCTGAATTGCATCAATAAAATATTCAAATTGTAATTAAACAAAGATATCAGATGTCATGACCAAAATTTTATGCTTATGGCAAAGCATCATAAACTCCATAAACAAATCATCATAAATATTAATTCTCGTTTTATCATAAATAAGAACAATATCTATCTTTTCATTAACAATATAGTAAATAAGTTTTTGCATACCTTGACTATCAAAATATTTACCATCAGACACTTCTTTTGCTACAGCTTTAATTTTCATACCCATATCTTTAGCAAAATCAGTGAGAATGTCTTCCTGATAATCAAGCAAAGATCTAGCTCTGTTTGATAGAACTCTACAATAAATAAATGCTTTTTGCTCTTTCATTACTGTTTCCTCCTTCAGGGATATATCCCTTCACTCTTTACCTCAGAAACAGCAAATTTTTTTCTCACTTTTTTAATGAATTTTTTAATATTTCTTGTATTTTTTTCTTTTTTCTTCCAACAGTTGATACTGGAATACATAATTTCTTAGAAGTTTCTTCTATTGTCATTTCTTTTAAAAATATACATATAGCAATTTCTTTATACTTCTCAGGAAGTTTGTATATTTGATCAACTGCTTTCATATAAAGATCATGTAAATAAATCTTATCTGTAAAATCTTCATAATATTTTCTGTTAAAAATAAAAGAAGCAGCTAAATCAATGTCACCATAATATTGGATCGATTTAGCTACTTCCCTTTTTTTATCATATTTTATTTTCTCATAACTTCTTCGTAATAATAGAAATACCTCTTTAGAAACCTCAATATATCTCCCATCAAGCTTTATAAAATAAGTAAAATTACCGTTTTTATCGATAACTCTTTTAAAAGTATTCTTATTATAATCATATATTTTGCTCATCTCTTACCTCCATGTTTTTATCTTTCATAAAATCATGGAGGTGGACCTCTAATAAAATAAAACATTTATCCCAAAAACCCCTATTACAAATAGCAATTATAAAAATACACTATTAATTACACAAAGATGATAAATCTATCATTTTTTACCCATCTTGACAAATTTATTGCATTTTTTCATTGCTGAAAACCAAATAAAAAAGCCATCAATTGATGGCTAAATTATTAAAATATTTTGAGAGAACATATCGAATTTTTCACTTTAATCTAGATTTTTTTAGCTTTTCTATAAATTCCTCTTTATTAATACATAGAGTATTTAATTCATCAAAAGAACAGTAGAGTTCTTTTTCAGTAATGTTTTTTAATTCATCTATATCATAAATGTAAAGATAGCTATTATTTGATAATGCAAATAATGGAGTGATAGGATGATTGTAATGTATTTTGGTAACTTCTTTTCTAGGTGCGATTGATAAGTTTTCAAAACCGTATTTTTTTCTAATAGTCTCTATTTCTTGTTCATTTAAATTATGAATATTAGTTGTTAAATAATAAATAAATTGTTGATTTGTCTTAAATATTATTACTTTAATTAAAGTAATTGGCTTGCATTCAATTGTTTCAAGATATTTATAAAGTTTATAAGATGAATAACAAGGTTCATGTTGAATAATTCTAAAGCTTTCAATTTTTTCTGTAATGGTATTTAAATCCATAATTTCATATTTATTATTTCTTATAAGTGGTTTTTTTGCATATATAATATGATAAGCTGAAAACACATTATTTAACTTAAGGAGATTTTTTATCAATGCACTTTCATTCGAATCAGATTTATCTTGACTCAAGGACATATTAGAAATAAGTTTATCTACAGTTCTTAATTTTTTTCTTAAATTCTTATCAGCATAATCTCGATTATAAAGAGTTCCAAGAAAAGGATAAGCATATTTGTTTTTTATAGTGAAATAATTTGATAAATCTTTTTCTAATTTTAAAACACTTGTGTTTGCTAAAGGATATATAAATTTATTATTGAAAAAATTATAATGAATTGTCACAGACTCTTTATTATAAAATTTGTTATTTATAATTTGTGAGTCCTTATTAAGAAACGATAATATAATTTTTCCTTTATTTGACAATAGTCCTGCAATTTGTGTGCAAAAATCATCTGAAAAATTTAATAGTGAGGCTGATCCTTGACCAACATATAATAAATCAATTCTATCTTTTTTATTTAATAGATACATTTGATGAATTAATGAATTTATTGTTCCATCAAATTGTATGATTTTGACATTTTTAAAATTTTCTATATTTTTTCTTATATGTTTTTTGGCTATGGTTTCCAATAATGGATTAGAAACGGCTAATATTATTGTTTTAAACTTATTACTAAAATCTATCAAATCTAAAATTTGAAAACTATCAATGAATAATGCAACCAGTGAAGAACCGCTAAGATTATGTATTAAATTTTTTTCAAATACATATTCATGATAAGATAAATAGTTCATTGTATCTACAAGTAATTGTGATAAATTTTTTGAGGATTTGTTTTTCTTAAAAATTTCTAAAATTTTTTGGTTTATTAGATATTGATTAAAACTAATCATATATCTATCTATGAGTTTAATGCATTCATTAGCTACATGTTGAAATGAATTACTTTTCAGTTTATCTTTAAGAGTACTTAAATTTTCTATCTTAATCCTTTGTTTGCTTGTTGTAGGAAAATCAATTTTTTTTAAACTTGAAAAATTTAAGATTAACACTACTGACATCTCCTGTGTCGCATTAATTTGTACAGATGAATCAAACATATCCCAATCATCTAAAAAAAATATTAATAAGGAACCATATTGTTTAAGATTCGAATGCCTAATTTCAATACCAAAAATATCTTCATGATGTAATGAAATAGTATATGCTAATTCATATTTTGATAAATATTTTTCAAGATATAGCATAATCACAGCAAATGGGTTATCTTCTGTAGAAATTTTTATTTCTTTTAATTGATCAAAATGACATATTTTATCTGTTTTTTTTATCAGATTTTCATTTAAAAGAAATGAATTAATATCTGCTAAAATATTTTGATATAGTTCGACATCATTTCCTTTACTGATTTCAGTATCTATATTTTTAAGCATAGAATTATAATTTCCAAATTTTTTTGGAGTCTTTGATAATCTATATTTAGACATATTCGATATTGACATACATAATATAGTAGAAAAATGCTTATAACCTTTATTTTTGTATGATGTTACTTGGTCTATAATAATTTTGACTATCCTGTATTGAATATCCTTTATATCCATTTCTTATTCTCCTTTATTTAACAAATTGTTTCTCTTTTTTTTAAATATACCTTTAATTTATTATGAAATGCAATAAAAATCCCATGATTTTGGAAAATAAAAAATATTGCTAATAAATACTAATGTTTGTTACTCTAATTATAGAATAATAATACTAAATATTAAGAGGGAGGTGAATTTGTCAATAAGAGTTTTTTAATATTGACAAAAAGAATTATGTATCAAAGAAATGCTTTTGGAAATCCAGATGGATCTAGAACTGACATAGAAGATATGTTAAATGATTTTATAGAGTTTGATGGTTTTTTCCCCAGTTTATCGATGCATTACGACCAAAAAATAAGAGTTATTGTTGGGGCTAAAGGTTCAGGAAAAACAGTTTATTTAAGAAGACTAAATGCAAATTTAAAACAAAACGAATCTATTTATTTAAGAGAAATAGAGCATGAATTACCTTCAACGGATCTAGTGGTTAGATTTAGCCAAAATTTTATTGAAAGAGAGATAACAGAGAAATGGATGTATTTATGGAAATTTGCAATATTGCGTTGTTTAATTTCAAATATATTATTTAATAAAGATTGGGCTAAAGAAATTAGTGAATCAGATAAGAATAAATTATTAGTTTATGAAGGAGTAATATTTCCTAAATACAAAGTTGTTTCTTCTATATACGCAGAAGCAAGAAATATTTTGTCTGAATATACTACTGCAAATAGTTTTAATAAATATTCAAATTTAAGAGAATGGGATGAAATAGAAGGTGTTATTACTAACCTATTATTAAAACTACCACCTATATATTTCTTTATTGATTCTGTTGATGAAGAGTATTCTCATGCTCCAATGTATTGGTTGCGTTGTCAAAAAGGATTATTTTATAGAGTAATGCGATTTTTTAGATATGGTATTTACGGGAATAAACTACATGTCATTATTAGCATAAGAGATAATGTATTTTCATCTATTTTAAAAAGTGAACATCAGACCAGATATGTTAATGAGGAGCATATTAAATTGTTGAATTGGAATTATGAGTCTATTAAATATTTTTTAGATAAAAAAATTACAAAATTAAATGATTGTTACTTTATCCAGGGATGTAATGACGGGAAGAATTTATATACTTGGTTAGGATTGAACAGTATATCCAATATTCAAAGAGATATAGAGGAACCATTGGAACAATACATTTTAAGACATACCAGATTACTACCACGTGACATCATTGTATTAGGGAATTCTTTAGCAGAAATAAAATTATTAAAAGAACAGCATGGTAATTTAAATGTTGAAAATGAGATTAGAAAAAGGGTTTCAAGATGTGCAAAAAAATTTGGAAATGAATTATTGCAAATATGTGCTAATCAAATAATAAATAATGAGATGCCTGGTGATGCTGGCAAAAAAGAATATTCAGAAGTATATACTAGTATTAATGAATATACAGAATCTATCTCAAGTATAATAAAAGAAATACTCTATGATATGGGTAAGGATAAATTTACTTGGGAGGAACTAAAACAAATACAGGAAATTGCCAAGAATAAAATAGGTACTAACAGTAAAATATTAGATGTATTATGGCAAAATGGAGGTCTTGGATATATTGAAGATAGTCCAAACGGAAAAATTGAAAACTTCTTTATAGATGAAGAATTTGAGGAATTTCTATTGCCAAAAAAGAAAGAAATGTATGTTTTAAGAAGTTGTTTAATCGATGCTTGTGGAATTAAACCAAAAAAATGGGATAAAGATCCAGTTCTGGGAGGAAATGTATATGTATAACGGATATATTATTTTAAAATATGATAGTTGGAAACAATTCAAAAGTGATATTTATTATGATTTAGTTGATATGGAAAAATTACCTTATAGAACTTTTTTGTTTAGAGGCCAAAGTAATGAATCATGGACGCTAAAATCATCTTTTGATAGACTGTTTGGTGAATATGATTTTAAGACAAAAAACTTTATAGAAAACAACTTAATCAATGAATTTAAAAAGTCCTGTTATGATGATTTAGGTATTAATGACATTGAAAATTATACAGATATTCAGATTCTTTCTTTAGGTCAACATTATGGACTTCCTACAAGGCTACTTGATTGGTCTTATAGCTTATACATAGCTGTTTATTTTGCGTATTCAAATGTCAATAAAAGTAGAGAAAACGTTGTTATTTGGGCTTTAAACAAAGATCATATTATTTGGCAAAATAGTGATGCTGTTCTGTTTACTGAACATAGGGTAAAGGAAAATAATAATCAGAAAAACCAAATGGGAATTTTTACTTTAAACAAAAGCCTATACAATGATTTAGAAGAATATGCTAAACAAAGTACATTGATATCTAACATATCAAAGAAAGATGCTCTGTATAAAATAATAATCCCTGCTAAAGATAAAGAAGTTGTTCTAGCTGATTTAGAACAAATGGGTATAAATAGCGTTAAAATGTTTAAAGGGTTTGAGGGGTGTGCAAAAACAGCTTTAGAAAAAACCATATCTACTATATCTTCTAAAAAGATTTAATTATTTGCACATTAAAATATATGGCTACCTATAGGAGTTTATCCATATGAATTGATTTCAATTAAGCGATAAATAAAACAATTCATTGAAAAAGCGATAACTAAACTATTATGATAGTCTAAGAAGTCACGGGGGTTTCCAAAACGAATAAGTTTTACTGGAAATCTCTTTTTCTATTTTCACAATCTATGTTCCAAAATCACGGGAAATTCAATAGCTTGTTGATTGATTATTTCATGCGTTATGCACCATCGATACACAGTTTAAGCACCATTCTATAATATTCAATTCACATGTAAAGCACCATTAATACACATGATTAGCTCCACTTTTGTTATCATAATATTGAAAGTGACAGACTCAAAGTTTCTGTCAAACCTATTCTTGAATTAGGTGCAGCAGGTATTTCAATACGTAAAATTGAGGCTTAATGCATGTATCAAGTTCATCGTTAAGCTATTTATAAACCCACTAATATTCATTCTTGATTATTAAAGCATAGCTGATTAAGTATTATGATTTAAGTTGATCATCAATTCTGATAAAACTGATTAATAGGTTGACCAGTCATATAATATATACTCCTTTTGATGTAATATTTAATTGTAGATAGGTATCAAAAATATAAATACAAAGTCAATTCTACAAGATTTATTCATATTCTAAGAAAGATTTTTGAATGGTGCTATTCATTTGCATAGGTGGCGCTACAATTATCTACTACTGGTGCTGATGTTGTGAATTAAGTGGTTGAAGAACGTGAAATAATCAGTTGATCATATAGCTCATATAAAAAAGTTTAAAGATTGTTCAAACATTTCTTTGTTTTCTTCTATTTAATGTTATATGATATAGTTATAAAGGTAATAAGTATATATTATTAATGATTACTTTAAATCCATTTATTTGGCAGCTATTATTAATAGCTACGCTTATTATAGACTGTGTATAATATCTCATAAGATCAACTATTAATTTATTTGCTGATACGTTATTTATTTCATTTTTATATGGTGTATATATACTTTTCAACTATGTTTAAAATGTCAAAATAAAAAGGAATTATTATTTCACGATTGACATTTCATGCTATCTGGTCTTAGTGACCTGTCAAACGTACTATCAGGTAGGAAATCCTACAATTTCATAATCAACAGTACACATTAAAAACAGAATATTAAACATGCTAAATTCTCGACTATAGGTATTAAAAAACGGGAAGGTAGTTCTTCCCGTATTAATTTAGAATCTAAAATCCCAAAACCCCATGTTATTTTAGATTACCACTATTATACACGATTAGTTATCGCTTTATTAAATTTGTAAAGCTTTGCTTTTATAAAAAATTCATTCATTTTTTTATTAGTATTTTCTTTCATTTTTCATAACATAATAAAGTAAATATTGAAATCATTAGTATCCATTATTTTTTTGCTGGATATGAAATTTATAACAATAGTAAAATAAATATATATATAATTTTTTCTCTAAAACAAATATCACTACTCAATTTTCAAAGTGAGATTTCCAATTCATTCCTGGTAACATTAAATCTAAAACAATAAGATTAAAAGTTTCATTTTAAATTACATTAATGCTTGCATACCAGAAAATGCCTGTTCACAATGATAATCATCTTTACTAAATAATCTTTGATCATTTTATTAATGTCAGTATTACCTTCTGTAATTTATTTTTTCTTTAACACAATATCCCTAAAACAGAAATTATATGAAATATAATATTCAAAGTCTTAATCATATTTAATTTTTTCAAGATTACGATTTCTATCAATTGTTTGCAAAAATCAATTTCTATCTTTATTCTCTATATTTATTTGATTATAAACAAAATAATAATTTTCATAGTATAATAAATAGTTAAATAGTTATGTTAATATTCGTACAATGCACTTTAATTATATTAATAGTCTACTAAGGAATATAAATTTTGCATATCTCACTATCCATGGCGATTGGTACCCAATCTAACTTTTGGAAACGTTCTGTTAATTCCATTCCCCAACGAATAGCGACCTCGTCTATCTTTTTTGAATATTATCTTCTGTAATTTCTTCTTCTGAAAGATGATTATTATTTTGATTTATCCTACCATTCCACTCTTCACTATCAAGTAAAATTTTTCTTCTTTCTTCAAATGGTAAATTCTTGGGGAGTTTTTTATTTAAGCGATATTTTGCCAATTCCCAAATGTACACTACTCTTTCTTTTGGATTGTTCTTTTTTCTTTCTAATGCTTCTTGTAATTGATTTTGAAATTCGATTTCATTTAACTCAGGCTGATTAACCCAATAATCATTCAATGCCCGTCTTTCATCTTCCTGTATTTCCATAATATGCTGATAATCATCTTCTTTATAGCAAACAACATATGGACTCTCACTTATGGTTATATTGTTACCATACCATAATTGCTTGGCTATAGGAGATTTTACTGTAAAAATTGCAGAACCCATACTATAATCAATTTTTGATATGTCATTATATTTCGTTATCCATGATTCATTACGATAATAAATATTCAACAAATAAAGAGCAGCTAAGGCATGAATAAAAGCCTTGACATTACCTTTATGCAAAGAAGAATATCTATCATGTTTTACTGCTTGATATGCTTTTTCCCAATAGGTTCCTTGCCTTTTATGAGCTTCTCGTAAAGGCTTTAAAATACAGTTTTCCTTTTTAGTAAAATTAAAGAAAGGGGCGACAATCATCACTACTTTCTTGTGTGTTTGCCATTTTTTATCAATCAATTTCAAACAATCTTCATCAAAAAACAGGCTTTTGTCTCCTCTTTTTTTAGCTCCACCGATATCAAAATATAATTCTTTTGATATAGCCTCAATTTGTACACAACAACGTACTAATAAATCTGCAATATGAGGAGAGAATGTTTCAAGTTGAGAATTACATGGTTGTGTAACTATGCCATTGCTACCACTTATCAACTTTACATCTGTAAAGAAAATATATTTTGAGAGTTCAATCGCTTCTTTCTCAAGATTTAGATATGTTTGCCAAAAAATATCGGATTTTTTCATCTTGATCATCCCTTTCTGATATTCCAAATATATTTTTATTTGTATACTATATATTTACTTGTTACATTTTCTATCCAGTTATTAAAAATATGATAGTAGGTCATAAGTATAGAATCAATATTTATTCTTCATAATAGCAAGATATACATATTGACTATTCATAAACTTTAATTACTGTTTCTTATATAGACATTTTACACTTCTGGCATATTAAAATTAAATTTCAAATTTTTCAAAGCAGATGGAGTATTCTTTAAAATAGTTACAACATTAGGACAATTTTCTAGATTAGATCAGTCACCACAAGTATCAACACCCTTGTTCATTGCACATTGGCGAATACCACACTTACTATCATAAAATGCAGTTTTAACTCCTTCAACACGACTTCCTTAACAATTTTTCTCTCTCAACTCATGGTCATCATTGAATATTACAAGATATGCATCATACTTTCCACAACTGAATCCACAATATGCAATCATTTTATTCATACTAATATAACTTAACTTCTTAGTTGTATTTCTTCATTAATATTTTATTGTATTACATTTTTCAGCCATTTATTTAAAAATTCTATTTGCTCATCAGTATGAAACCAGTGCTCACCATTTTTCATTATGGTAAGATGTGCATCATGACTATTCACAAACTTATCTACTGTTTTTCGTGACGTTAAATTATCATGTTCTGCATAAAGTATTTCAGTCTCAACATTCCATATTATTGGATTTCTTCTAACAAAACATAGATACTCCCATGACAATGTTTCTCCAAAATCAGTTGGTATTTCCCCTTTTTCAGCCAATTCTTTTTCTGAAATATTTGCCCATTTCATCATATCCAATATTAATTGCTCCATATCTAGTATTGGAGATATAAATAATGCTTTCTCAATTTTACATTTTTGTAGTGAATGCATTGCCAGATGAGCACCAATACTATTTGCTATTATAAAAATTTGATTGTATTTATTTTGCACATTATTATAAAATTCAATAATTTCATTTTGTACAATCCATGGAATATAATTATTGAAATCTATTCCAAAAATATCAAAACCAGGACAATTTTTTTTATACTGCTCAGCTTCAAGATAGTTACCACCCTTACCATGAATATATATAATCGCCTTTTTCAAATGAATCTCCTCACTTTCATTTTTAAACATTATACATCTTTAGTTTTCTAAATCTAATTTGAAAAGAACACTTTTCTTTATACTTTAAAAACAAAATCATCTCTTCATAACTTTTTATAATTTATATTTGCTAATTTAGCTTGTTTGCATAAATCTCTTGTTGAAAGTTTATATTTCTTTCCATCTTTTATTGTATAAGTGCCACATTGTCTAAATTCAAAATTTACATTTTTCCTTATACACTGATTCCTAATATCTAATATCCAATCATAATAAAGAGGTCTTGCTTTGAAATCCGATTCTCCGCCAACGACTACAAGCTCAATATCATCTAGATATTTCTCTATATCTATTTTTTCTAATAATGGTTGAGCTGTTATACATTTATGTCTAATTGGCAAATCTTTGAATATTGATAATTTATAATCGGCATTTTTTTGATTTTCTATAGTACAGCAAACAACCACATTATCGTAACCTTTATCCCAATCATTAGGAATACATTCCATAAATCGATTGATTCGTTTTGTTAGAAATAAAAAAGTACAGTCTGAACGCTCTTTTATCATATTCCAACATTCTTTGCGCCATTCATCTGCTTCTTCAATCAAAAAATCAGTAGAAAAACAAGTATAAACAATTCCTGACTTCATTTTATAGTTACCGTTTTTAAATCGTTCAATCGGCTTATTATAATCTTTTGTTTTTACAATGTCACTTGTATCAATTCCACGTTTAATATCTCCTTTATGGATATAACAATGTAAACAACCTTCGCTACATTTTCTACATCCACGCCACGCATTCCAAATTGCCATAATATTTACTCCTAAATTTTTATTTTTCCAATGTTATAAGTAATCCTAGTTCTTATAACCACATCTTCAATCTTATCTACTATAAGCCAATCAGTCATATTACCTTGAAAATCATAAAATAATAGAAAAACTTCTTCTACACTTTCAAATTCAACTAAACATATACACTTTTTACACCCATTTTAACTTCTGCTTATCGAATAGATTTAATTTATATTGATCCTTTTCAAAAACAACATTAATTTTCTTATCAGATAGTTTGGTATAGTTTCGATCACTTTTCACAATAGCAGTTACTATAATTAAAGCGCTTCCCTCTTCTATGAAATAAAGACATTCTCCTTCAAAAATTCTACTATGATGAATTTTTCTTTCTAGTGTACCTTAAACTACCATCGTCTTTGTTTCGGCAGAAATCTTTTCTAAAACTTCTTCATGTCTTTCCAGCATTATCACTATATACTAATTGTACTATTATAAAACCATCTTTAAAGTTACAAAATTTATATTTAAGTTTATGAATGATTATTTCTAAATCTTGCATGTATCACAACGATTATTATTGAAAAAAGAATCAATGCAGTATTTGCAGAAATAGTCGCTATCCATGTAGTTGTTACAATTTTAAATAAACTGGATGCAGCATTAAACATAGTATGGAAAAGAATAAACGTAAATATATACCCATTGCCTGCTATTTTATATATTGCACCTCTAAAAAAACTTATTGAAATAACTTGGACGTTGAACATCCAAAAATTTATCATTCCATCACAGTGATTTGTTCCAGGAATGAAAAATAAAGGTATGTGCCATAAAACCCAAATTAATCCAGTGAGAAGCGAAGAGAAGACATAGCCATATTTTTTGTCTAGTCTCGGCTGTAGTACATACATCCATCCTGCTTCTTCTAATCCTCCAATGAAGAAATTACCTGGTAAGGATAAAAAGAACATATAAATAGGACTAGAAATGCTTGAATTTGATGTAATCACATGTACACCAAAATAGAGTACGATTCCTATAAAAATGATTAAGTAGAGAAAAATTTTATTTTTAATGAAAAAGGCTATTTTCAACCATTCTCTAATATCTGCTACTTGATCACTATTTTTTAATACGATATAGGAAGCAATTGCAGGTGATAAGATATAAATTGCAAAAGGCATATTCATTACAAATTGATCCAATGAATCAACGAATCCATAAACTCTGTATCCAAATTGTCCAAGAGCAATTAATACACCTGAAACACAATAAGCAATACAAAATGTTATCAAAGTAAACTGTAATACTATTTTTTTATCTGACACTTGCAACACCTCCTCCAATTATCAAAATTAAGAAGAATGTAATACTATTTATTAATCATTTATTTCATAAATTCATTTTTTCTTATTAAGTTTCAATTTTATATTCTTTCGATCAGCAATTTTTTGAAATATCTCTACCACGTACAAACTCTGTTCCTTAATTGTTAAAGATGACAGTTCATCATTAGATTTTATGAAATCCATGGCCTCTAATAATTCTGGAAGATCTAAAAGATTGACTGCAATACAAAAGAAATTTTTTCTACGTCCATCATTGTAGTTAGAAAGTAAATAAGAAAGAATCTGTATTTTCTCTTTTTGTTCAATATTATATTTCTCAATACCAATAATACTTGCTTTTTCTAAATCCGATTTCTGTCTTCTATGGGTAATAAAAGAATCATATTTATCAATTTCTTGATATTTCTCGCAAGGGTAGTGTTTGCATTCAAAACAATACTCCATGTTTCCTTGTTCAAGACTACATTTTGCAATTTTGCATGATTGATTACCATTACCACAACCACCACAATGATTTCCTAAAAACATAGGACACAAGCCACAATTCAACCCACAGAGTGATAGGAATTGATTTTTTCGTTCAAAACCTTTCATAATTTTCTCCCCAAAGTATCAATTTATGCATAACAAAATTTGATTTACATTTTAGTTTTCAAAAACAATTATTTTTTGTTATCTTCTAATTTTTTGAGAGTGATGTGAGTCATAAAAGCTACAGGTCCATCTTCTGGATTTGTTCGTATTACAAGATATGATTTGCCATCTCGTTCGATAACCACTGCATCCTTTTCATTTTCTTTCAATTCAATTAAAGTAGCATCTTTTGAAAAATATCTAACAGCATGAGTTTTACTAACATCGAATTCTTCTTTTTTTATACACTCAAAGCAGTAAAGCCAATCAATAAATAGATTGTCAAAATCATCATAGTGAAAAATAAAACTCTCCACAGGTTTTTTTGTTTTCTTGTTGAAAACTATATTTTTATTAAAAAACACCTGAAGCTGAAAACATTTTTTTCCATGCAAATAATAAACATCTGTTATTAGCGCAGGAATATCAGTTATTTTACCAGCTTTCAAAGCAGCATTCTTTTTATCAATAGAGAATGCTTTAGACTTATTCATATCATCCGACAATATATGAAGATTTTCATAGGTACAGTTCAAACCATTGTTATCTAAATGTTCTATAATATTTGACTTTCCAATCATTTCATCAAGTCTATCTTTTCCATATAAAAATTGTAGTACAAATTTATGTAATGACATTTTTAATTTAGTACAATTCAAATATGGATGTAATCCCTCTGTATATGTCCAAGTATATTTCTTTACTTCATCTAGCAAACCTGGATAATTACTAATATAAGCACTATTTCCTTTCCATTGTTCTCGCTGAAGTTTTATCATGTCACCTCTAAACTCTATATCCATAGGCTTTGGCATAGAAATCACCTCTACAAATCCAATTTATCTCAAACATGCATTTACAAATTTCATAGGTACATTCATGCGTTCTGCTACTTGTTCTGGTGTCATTCCACTATTTAAGAAACGTTTGCATACTACTTTTAAGTTTTCTCCAACTTCGATAATATGCTTATCTGGATCATAGAATCGAACTACACGTTGTCCCCATGAATGTTCTGTAACAGGATGTACATATTCAATGTCACACTCCTTTAATTTATCAATAAACTTATCAAAATTATCTTCTTCAAAATAAACTTCAAAATTATTTCCTCCAAAGGTAATTTCTCTTTTACCAATAAATTCTTTGTATGTTTCAACTGTCTGTAAAGCCAAACCACCAGTTAAAGTTTTATTTGCTCCAAAATCCATAATAACATGAAGTCCAAAAACCTTTTTATAAAACTCAACTGATTTATCTATATCAGTGACTACCAACATAGGATTCTTTAATTTCATTTTCATTTCCTCCTTTAATAGCATGTACTTTATATAATTATCACATGATAAAAAATTTTTTACAATAAATAACTATATCTAGCTTTGTGATTTTGTTCTAAACAAAATCAGTTCTAACAAAACGAACTAATCCTAATACTCTAACTGGCATTTCTTCAACTTCCTGCATTGTAAAAAACTTCGATTCATATTTAGGATTAGCTGCTTCCAAAATCATAAGCTCATTTTTAAAATAGACCTTTTTTATAGTAGCTTCATCACCAATCATCACTACTGCGATTCTTCCAGATTCAACTGTACTGCAACTTTGCACATAAACTAAATCTCCATCGTAAATGTGTGCACCTTCCATTGAATCGCCAACAACACGTAAAAAATAATCACCCTTTTGTGCATCAGCTTGTCCAAGCTCTATATATCCTTCAATATCCTGATCCGCCCATAGATCGTAGCCTGCTTTTACATTTCCTAAAATAGGTTTGATTCGATTTGTTTCTTCAATGACTTCTTCAATATCACAATCTAAAACTTTAGATAATTTTTGAATTGTTGTTTTCTTTAATTTTGTGCTTTCTCCACTTATCCAACGATAATATGTAGATAAAGACACTCCTACTTCTTCTGCTACTTCTGCATGACTTAAATTATTCTGTATTTCGTATTGAACTAATAATTCTTTTAAAATCATATATATCACTCCACATTACAATAATATCAGAAATAAATAAATTTTGATAACTTTACTAATAAAATAAATAAAAAATTCCCAAATCTATATTGTTTTAAGAATTATAATAGATATAATATGAACTCACAAAGGAGTGATACAAATGAGTAAAATTTATTTATGCATCGATCTAAAATCCTTCTACGCCTCAGTAGAATGTGTGGAACGTGATTTAGATCCATTTGAAATTAATCTGGTCGTTGCAGATCCTACTCGAGGTGGTGGTGCTATTACTTTAGCAGCTACACCTGCTATTAAACGATTAGGAGTGCCTAGCCGTGGAAGAATATTTGAAATTCCAAAGGACATAGAATATATCATTGCCCCGCCAAGAATGAAACTATATATGAAATATTCTGCTAAGATTTATAAAATATTTTTAAAGTATATTTCAAGTAACGATATCCATGTATATTCAATCGATGAATCATTTTTAGATATAACACCTTATTTATCGTTATATCACATGAATCCAAAACAGATAGCAAAAATGATCATTGATGATATCTATAATACAACAGGTATAACTGCAACCTGCGGTATTGGAACAAATTTATATTTAGCTAAAGTTGCTTTGGATATCACTGCAAAACATACAAAAGATAATATGGGTTATCTAGACGAAGATCTTTATAAACAACTACTATGGCATCATACACCACTTACAGATTTTTGGATGGTTGGTCCAGGAACTTCAAATCGTTTAGCAATGTTAGGAATTAACGATATGTATGGAATTGCTCATTATCCAGAAAAAATATTATATAAACTCTTTGGAGTTAACGCTGAATATTTGATTGATCATGCCTGGGGAAGAGAACCAGTAGAAATATCTGACATCAAGGCTTACAAGCCAAAAGCAAATTCAATATCCAACAGTCAAATTCTTTTTGAAGATTATAATTATAAAGACGCTTACCTCATTATGAAAGAAATGGTAGAAACAAATGTACTATCCTTAACAGAAAAACACCTAGTTACAAATCACATCAGTCTATTTATTGGTTACTCAAAAAATGTAATCTCCCCTTCAAGAGGAAGCTGTAAGATCACAGTTACAACAAATTCATATAGACTCCTATTGGAAGAATTTAAACGATTATACAAGCGTGTTGTCAATCCCAATTATCCAATAAGACAAATTGCCATCAGTTTTGGGAATGTTATCAATGAAGCAAATGAACAATACGATCTATTTACAGATATAGAGGATATTGAAAAAGAGAAAAGAGTACAGAAAGCTCTTGTAGAAATTAAAGCAAAATTCGGTAAGAATTCAGTTCTTAAAGGTATGAACTACTTAGAGAAAGCTACTGCAAGAAAAAGAAATGGTTTGGTTGGTGGACATAATGCATAATGAAGAAAACAATATAAAAAGAGCTCATATCTTCCAATCGTTCGATGCCCTTAAAGGATTCCGAGAAATATTAAGGGAACAGGAAAGAATTGTTGTGCCAAAAAAAATACTAAGTGAAGATGACCTTGATATTCTTGATCGAAAAATTCATTGTGTTCGTCCTGGTATGATAATTACAGTTATTTACTATGATAAGGGACAATACGTTCAACTGGAGGGAAGAGTTAGCAAGATTAATCTAGATACAAAGGTCTTACAGATAGTTAAATCAAAAATCAATCTAAAATTAATTGTGGATATCAGAGGAAATGATATTCTAGAAGATCAATTATAAAAGGCACTTTATTTCAGTGCCTTTTATAATTTGCTTGAAAACAGACATTAATATGAAAATTTAAAGCGATGATCCTCCTTATAAGGTTTTCTTGACGGATTTCCTTCGACTCTATAGATTTTTTTATTTTTGATATCATAGACTACAGACCATACAGTATCTGCACCTTTTCTTCTATCATACTGACACATAAATCCATGCTTTCCAGATAAGATATCAAAGATAAGATCTTTTGATAAATCGTTATTTTTTAATGTCTGATGAGCAATTTGATTTCTTAATGATGAATTCCAATCATCAATATTGTGTTCATTGTACTTTTTCATTGGTAAGGAATTAAAGTTATTAGCTGTTGCAACGAAATTTTCATTTTCTAAAGGATAAATGACCTCAACATTTTGACTATTGCATTCTACTATTGCAATATTTCCTAAAGCATCTGCTAATGTAATCGTTTGATTAGAAGCAACTGGAACTGTCTTAATAAATTGAACAGCTTCCAGTAATGTTTGACATTTTTCCAGAATATAGCGAACAATCATTCCTGCATTCATTCCGGGCATAATGTTCTGTGGATAAATAAATGTCATTCCTACTGCTAAGCCATGTTCATTGATACCATCTTCCATTTCTACAAAAGCTGTCGTATTTCCATTAAATGAGTAGCAATTATCTAAATTATACAAACAGTTCATATAAAGTTTCTCTAGTTCGACTAAAAAATCACTGTTTCTTCCTAGGATAATTTGATTTTTATCACTGATTGCTATACATGTACATTTATTATTAAACTCAAAACAGTACATGCTTAATAGAAAAGTAAGCATATCTTCATATGATGTTTGCTGTCCATCAGCAATTCCTTTGATTTCATCTAAAATTTCTGGATAATATTTTTCATAAATAGGTATACATTTTTGAGTAAATACCTTTCTCTTTTCACTGATAACAAATGTATGCTGATTAGCAATAAATTTATTATTTTTTCTTAGTAAAGTTCCCCAACGGAAGCCACAATCATAGTGACTACCTTTGAATCTTCCATGATACATTTCATTTTTACCTCCTCGTTGATTTCGAGCAAGATCTTCCTCAATTTCAATCTTAATTGAATAAAAATTTTATGTCAATGAATTAAAATTTATATTGAAATATAGATATTTAAACCCATTATTTAATCTAGGATATATGCAAAAAATAAACAGGTAAGTATTCAAAAAACTGCACCTTTTTACTAGGCACAGTCTTAATTCATATGTTCAATTGAGATACCTTTTTGTTGAATGAAATATTTAAACAAAATATATGTTCCCCATACACCACCTACTAGCATTACTTCAAATATTCCTAATATGTGAATCAAATATTTAAAAGTAAAATTCATTAACAACGAAATAAGATGATTGATTCCAAGTAACCAGCAGAGTATTACTGATTGTATAACTAATATTTTTATCATTTCTGTATTATTGCTTCTTAAAGCAATTACAATTGAAACAATAATCGCTATATTCCATAACGAAATTTCACGTTGCCAGCCAACAGATATACCCCAATCTGTAAATGCTTCTCCTATTTGTGGTAAATATAATTGCCATATACTTGCACCAGTACATGCAACTAGCATAAACATTAAATAGTATCTGCTGATTTTTAGCATCCTCTTTTTTGCCATAACCTTATGCTCCTTTTGGATTACTGACACTTCATTTGACCTATTATTCCCGTACTGAATAATTTGAATACATTAATAAATTCTATCTTTGCTTGTTCAATATCCTCATATTCTATTAGAACATGTCTTAAACAATCTGCTAATACATCTATTATCAATTTTGAATAATGCCCATTTTCTTGCATATGAAAATGTAGCTGTATATGTTCTTGTAATTTTTTTAATAGTTTTTCTTTTCTCTCTAGCAAAGAAGAACTTTCTAAATTCAAAATGATGACGACTTTTTTATCAAGAAAACACCTTAACTCACTTTGCTCAAATAATTCTTCCAGATGATCTGCATACGCCATTGCTTCGTCTTTCGTTAGAATTTTTTCTTTGCCATTGTTTATATGCTGATCCATCATATATTCAATATTTTCTAATGTTGGCAGAATAATTGCTTGTAATAAGAGATCCTTGTTTTTAAAATAATGATATATATTTCCGAGGCTAGTATTTGCTTTATATGCAATCACTCTCATTGATGTATTCTCATATCCTTTTTTCATAAAATCATCTGTTGCTACTTCGATAATCCTCTGTTCTATATCTTCTTTTTTTGTTTGCATTTTTATCTCCTCCATATTTATAGAATATGGTAAAGATAATCATAATACAATAGATAATCATTATAAAAAATCACAAATTTAATTGCGTTCATTTTTAAAAACTATCATTGTTTATATTAAGTATAACCCCATATTAAGAATGTGCTATATTATCTTATTTTCGGCTTAAATTATGAGAAATCTACTTGAAACTAATATTGAAAAAACTGTACCTTTTTTGCCGGGTACAGTTAAATAATGCCTAATTCTCTTTTTCAAATATCAAATCAATTTTTCTTAAACATCCTTTTGCATCAATCAGTTTTGGAATGTATCCTACATAGGAATATCCCTTTTCTGCATATTCATTTATGATTTTCTTATAATCAGAAGTCATGAGAAATAATACATCTTTAGCTTCATATTTTAATTCAACATATTCATACTGTTTCATATGATTACCTACCATAAATCTTTTACCAACAATACCTTTTTAGTAAGAATCCAAGATACAATGAATGCAGCTAGTGATACAATCAGAATAATCACATATGTTGATAAGTGATTTCCTAAAAGAAAGAACAAACCAATAAACACTCCGGCAGAAACAGGATAAGCAATGATTGAACCAAGCATGCTTTTTGTTTCATCAGCAAGGAAATAGAATGGTAGAATGATTCCGCCTGCAAGCAATGCCATTGCGACACTGACACATACAAATACCATTGCTCCATCGTTGTTTTTGCCAACAACAGTTGAAGCGATATATCCGAAGATGATTCCAAATACTAATCCGATTAAACTTAATCCTAAATAAGAAATGTATTTACTATCAGCATATGCTCCTCTGGAAATCTTAGTCGTGAGGACTGTTTTGATCCAGCCTGATGTCTTATCCATAGTAATCGTAGTTGCAACGATCATTCCCAATAATACTGTTGCTAATATCGTTAATACCCATGGTGTTGAAAGATAAGATAGGCTTGCTCCAATAATGACAAATACTACTGCTAAGATAAGCAAACTGCTTTTGATAATGTAATAATCTTTTAATAATAAACCTTTCATTTAGTTCGCCCCCTTTACATACATCAGCATGATTTCATCAATATTTGCAGGTATGACCATTGCTTTAGGATATTTCTTTTCGGCTTTCTGTCTGTCAGCTACCAATACTTGCCATTCATAATCCTGTTTTCTATATGCGATAATTTCTTCCTTATCCAATGCATCAAATTGAGCTGCACCGCACTTAATAATGCCATATTTTTCTAGCAGTTCGTCTTTTGGTTTTGAGAAAATGATCTTGCCTTCATGAATGAATACAATATAATCAGCTATTTTTTCTAAATCGCTTGTGATATGAGATGAAACCAAAACAGAATGTTCTTCATCCTGGATAAAGTCTAATAGCATGTCTAATATTTCATCTCTGATGATAGGATCTAAACCACTTGTCGCTTCATCAAGGATTAATAGTTTTGAATGATGTGAAAAAGCAACAGATATGGAATATTTCATCTTCATTCCTTTAGAGAAATTCTTGATCTTTTTGTTCATTGGCAATTTGAATTTTGTTAGCATTTTTTCATATGTGCTCATGTCCCATGTACTATAGATATTTGCAAAAACTTTTCCTAACTGTTTTGGATTGAGTACATCCGGATAATTGTTTCCGTCAAACACAACACCGATTTCATCTTTAGAGACTTCATCAATATTGGAACTTCCTAGCATTGTTATCGTTCCACTATCTTTTTTAGTCAAACCTAATATAGAATTAATGGTTGTACTTTTTCCTGCTCCATTTTCACCAATCAATCCTACTATGCTCCCCTCAGGAACACTAAAAGAAATATTGTCTAAAGTAAAGTCCTTATAATGTTTTGTAACACCTTCAAGTTTTAATGCTAATTTCTCCATAATCTTAATCCTCCTCATATAACAAAGATAATAAAGACTGTAGTTTATCAAGTTTTATTCCACTGACTTTTGCTATTTCTATAGCTTCTGTGAAATGTTCTTCGATTCTCTTCTGTTGCTCCTCTAAATAGAAATCCTGGTTTTGTGCAGATACAAAACATCCTTTTCCAGCTGTTGTTTCGATAAAGCCATCTGACTGGAGAGCATCATATGCTTTCTGTACGGTTAAAACACTAATATGCAATGATTTTGCAAGTCCTCGAATAGAAGGAAGTGCTTCGCCAGCTTTCAGATCTCCGCTAATGATCAGTGCTTTTATTTGCGATGAAATCTGTTCATAGATAGGAACGCTCGCATGATTATTTATTAATATTTCCATTCGATCACCATCCTTTTGTATTATACTGTATTACCTTTACAAATACAGTATAATACTGCGATATACACTTGTCAATAAGTATCTTAAAACAAATATAAAAAATTACATTTCTTTAAAAAGACTAAGTATTAAAAAAGATGCACATCAAAGTGCACCTTTCTTAATTCATATATTCGATTGAGATACCCTCATTCTCATTGAACTCATCTATCTTTTCCTTTCCAAGATAAGGCTTATCGGTAATGATACCATTGATACCCATCTCTAGATATTTTTCCATTCGATCAGCATCATCTACTGTCCATACTAAGACAGGAAGCCATGCCTGTCGGCATTTTGCAGTAAAGTTCTGACTGACGACACCTTCTTCTATGACTAGAAAATCTACATTTAAATCCAGTAAGGATTCTGTTGAAAGATCACCAATATTTCCAAATAAGCAATATCCTACTGTTAGTGAAGAATACTTTTCTTTAACCATGGAAACCAGTTCATAATCCAAAGACATGATAATACAGTCATTCTCATAGTGATTTTCTCGTATTGTCTGTATGACAGTATCAACTAATTGTTCCTTTTCTCCTCCAGATGCTTTCAGTTCAATCAGAAGTTTTATTTTTCCTCTTCCTGCATCCATCATTTCCTGTAATGTAGCTATATGGTCGGTCTTGTCGCCTTGCTTCAGTTCCACTTGCTTTAATTCTTCTAGCGTATAATCATTAACGGATTTATTGATTCCAGCAAGTCTTTGAAGATTGCCATCGTGATGAATGACAGGTATTCCATCTTTAGTAAGCTGTATATCAATTTCAGCATAATCAGCCTCAGATTCTATTGCCCCATTAAATGCACTCATTGTGTTTTCGACACCAAGATTGCTACAACGATGACCAACAACGATCGATTTAAATAAGGCAGGTGGTTCTTGAGCATACTGATACATGAAATATAGTCCGCCTACAATCAGACATGGACATAACACTGCAACATAAACCCTTGATATATGGATTTTCTTAAATAAGGGTAAGAAATAATTGTATATCCTATTTAAGGTATCATGTAATTTCTGCTGAGTCTTATCAAGAGCTACATCTACAAAAGCTGTTACGTTCTCGTTCTTCGTGATTTCTGTTTCTGTCTGAAGAAATACCGTACATACAAATGTAAGGAACATGATAACCAATATAGTCTGCAGTCCCCATACGACTACACCAGTCAAAGCCTGTAATAATCTATCGACGGAAAAGAATATCGTACAGATCGTCCTCAATAGATTTTCTTCAAACAATGTGCTGAAATCTACCGGAATAATCCCACTATTAAAGATCAATACCCAAAGCAGGATTATCCCTATTAAAGGTAAAAAGTTAGATATCTTTGTTCTTCTTATGATCTGATAGTTATATTTCAATGCTTTTAGAAAGTTCATCTCTTTTAGAATCATAGTTGGCAGAATAAATATCAGACTGAAATACAATAGATATAAAGCTCCATAGCCTATATTCAATAGGATATTTCCATAACTTCTTCTAAGCAGTTCCCCTGTAACAAAATATGGTATATTCACAGATGGTATGATCGAGTTCACGATTCCGATATGAATCAGTGGAGACAGCAATGCAATATAGACAAAGAACAATAGAGAACTCCAGTTTCCTAATACATGAAAAGAAACTAGGACTTCCTTGAAGATTGCCTTAAAATGATAATCCTTATTTTGATGAGCATTGGATATCGTAAGAATCATCACAGAATATTCAAAATAAATAAGAATGGTCGAACAGACAAGAACCAGTATTATAGCTGCTATGCCTGGCAAAGAAAGCAATAGCTTTGCCATTCCATAATTATAGAGAATGTTTTCTCCACTGATATCCAGCATCATGGATACCAGTTCCTTTCCAACAGGAACGAATATGCAGATACTTAGTATCTTATATATGATTTCAAATAGAAGTAACGACGGCAATACACGAAGAAAAGTTTGCCATCCCTTTTTTATCGAAGACACAAAAATCCCTCCCGAATGATACTATACGGAAGGAATTATACTAAATTTAGAACTATTAGTCATTATGCTGAAAGCAATTTGTAAATATTATTTATTAAATAAGGGAAGAGATAAAATTCATAACAACAGGCAAGCCGATGCTATATCCTAACAATGATGCAGGTTTTCCTAAAACCATGATCGCAAGGAATTTATTGAAAGACATAGGAGTCAGTCCTGCTAATAAGCAGATGATATCATCAGGGGCACAAGGAAATAAGATAGCCATACCGAACATCCATTCTACCTTTTTGCCTTGATAAAGCCAATGTTCATATTTATTATAAGTTTCTTCAGAGATGATCTTTAAGATAAATGATTTTCCATATCTTTTAGCAAGCAGGAAGTTGATGGAAGAACCAATCAAAACACCGATATAATTATAGATGAAACCATATAATGGTCCAAATACCGCTACACCAATAACACAGCTTACACCACCTGGAAATACTGGGAATACAACCTGTACTACTTGAATGATAATGAATACGATCGGAGCAAAGATACCTGCCTGTTCAATCAATGACTGTAACTGCTGTTCAGATGTGAATAAGTCGTTTTGCATACATGCGATCAATAAAATACCAATAAATAGAATTGAAATGATAAATGATGAATTCTTTTTTAATACTGCTGTCATTGTCTTGCCCTCCCGATTGATTACTGAACTGATAATTCTTGTGATTGAGTATGAAGTTCTCTCATTTTATTTCTAAATAGGATAACTGCCGGTGTGCATAATAATAAGAAATATGGTACGTAGATTACTAATCCTTTCACTGTTTCAATAAATTGTGGTAAGGTTGTTAAGATTGCTAAAGCCAATACTGTAATAGATATATATAATTTATAATTTCTGTTTTTCATATGTTTTGTCCTCCTGTCTTCCTTTGACACTTATATAGTAACAATCAAGTGTTGCAGTATTCTCTCAATTAAAAAAAAGAATATATCGATTTTGTAACTATTTCTGAATTGTCTCAATTTTGTAACAATTCACTTACATATTGAAACTTTTTTGATAGAATTGTTTTATATAATTATCATGAGGAGGAGTGTATATGGAGGAAAATACTGCAATCGTGCAGGTTAAACATATAAAAAAATATTATGGAACAGAGCCGACGATCGTAAAGGCTCTTGATAATGTTTCGATTGATATAGAAAAAGGTTCTTTTACCGCAATCGTAGGGGCAAGTGGAAGCGGCAAATCAACCTTGCTTCATCTGATGGGAGGTTTGGATCAGCCTACTTCTGGAACTGTCCTCATTGCAGGAAGAGATCTTTCAAAGATGGATAAGGATCAGGCTACCATATTCAGAAGAAGAAATATCGGTATCGTTTATCAGAAATACAATCTTATTCAAATGCTGAATGTTTATGAAAATATCGTCTTTCCTATTGAGATGGATGGCAATGAACCAGATCACAAATACATTATAGATATCCTTAATACATTAGGGTTAAAGGATATGGTTACGAGAAGAGTCAATACATTATCTGGCGGACAACAGCAAAGAGTGGCCATTGCACGTGCATTAGCTGTAAAGCCAACGATTCTGCTTTGTGATGAACCAACAGGGAATCTTGATAGTCGTACAAGCCAGGATGTCATTGGCTTACTGAAAGCAACCAGTGTGAAATTTCATCAGACCATTGTCATGATTACACATAACGAAGAAATAGCACAGATGGCTGATCGTATCATTCATATCGAAGATGGAAAAATCATAAACAGAGAGTGGGGAAATCCATGGCTCTAAACAGCAATTCCAATTATAAATTCATCAGAAGGCTTGCTTTAAAAAGTCTCAAGGAAAATCCATTTAGAAATACATGTGTCATTATTACCATTATTATATCTACGATTCTGATGATCCTGCTCCCCGTCTTTAACTCAACGACATTCTTTTATGATTTTGAAGATGTGGATAAGCAACAGCAGGCTATCTATTATGAAGTGACAGATGAACAAATTCAGAATTTAAAGCAGGATGATCAGCTTTCAGATACTGTCTTAAATAAAATAGGAAGTATTCTTCAATATGATGATTCCTATCTAAGACTCTCTTATTATGAAGACAGCCAAAAAGATACGCATCTGTTTACTCTTAATGAAGGTAATTTTCCAAACACATATAACGAAGTCATGATCGATCAAAACTATGCTCAAGAGAAGAATTTATCATTAGGTGATGCTATCACTGTACTTGACGCTTCTAGTCAAAAAGAAACCTTTGTAATCAGCGGTATATTAGAATCTACTGCTTTGGACAGCTCCATTCCTGTCTTATGTACTTCAGAAGAATATGCAGAGAATGGCACTTTGCTTAAAGATCTTCCTTACAACATGTATATAAAAACAGAATCCAACCTAAGTTTGAATCAGGATGATAACATCGATCTTATCCTTAATATAGGAGAAGAATATGGCATAGATGTCAATGATATAGAAATCAATGCCATGTACATGGGTTCTAATCTATTTTCACCGGAACGCTTGTATTTTTATTTCTTTGTCGATTTCGCATTATTGATCGTAGGACTTATTGTTATTTACAGTATTCTATATATTTCTGTACTCTCTCTAAAATCATTCTTCGCTCAGCTAAATACTTTGGGAATGAGCCGAGTACAAATTAAAAAGTTTATTCGCCAGGAAAGTCTTGTCCTAAGTGTAACAGGAACTATGATAGGTTCTATATTGGCAGGAATCATCAGCTATCTTGCGGTCAGTAAGTATTGGGATTTCTCTTTCTATTTATTAACATCGATAGTTGTGTCTTTCTTTGTAATCCTAACGATAGTAATGGCATCTTCAAAGCCGGCTAAGATTGCTTCCTCAATATCACCAATAGAAGCCACTAAGAACATCGATCAGACAAAAGGAATCAATAGCAAGATTCATAAAATGTGTCCAGAAGTATTATCACAAATGCATTTTTATAAAGATATAAAGAAATCCATCTTTACGATGATATCCTTAGTTATCAGTGGAATCGTATTCTTTGTCAGCATATCCTATACATACTCAGTATCTGATGATACCTATGCAAGAAGCGGATATTTTAGACAGCATGAGTATATGATTCAGTTTATCAACACACAGGACTATACCAATCAGAACCTTATAGCACTGCAAAGACTCCATCTATATGATGATGAACTGATACAAAAACTAGAAGCAGTACCAGGAGTAAAGTCTGTTGATAAAATCAAGGAATCCTATACAACCATGGAATTTAATGGAGATCAAATATATACGGAAATCAATCCAATCAACAAAGAACAATATGAAAATGTTAAAAAGTATATCGATCATCCTTTAACTTATGAAGAGCTTGTTGAGAAACAGGGTATTATTGAAACAAGAAACCAAGCAAATGAAGATGTATATGGCTGGAAGTTTGAAATGAACGATAAAGTACCTCTGAACTTTTTCACTGGGACTGACTATATTCAATTTACTGCCTCTATTCAAGGTCTTACTTCAGAAGATTTTCTAGCTGAAAACTATACCATGTATGGAATCCTTATTCCTGAAGAAGTCATTCAGAAAGTCTATCCTGGTATCGATCTAACACGTTATCTTCTCATAGATATTGATGAACAGCAGTATAGTGACGAAACAGATCAGCAGATCAATGAGATCTTGGAAGACTATCCATTATTAACGTCACAGAGCTGGAAAGAACAGAAAACAGAAATGGCTCGTCAGAATGATATTGTCAAATTATTAAGCTATATAGTATCTGCCTTCTGTATTTTCTTCTGTATCATTAATACGGCCAATACATTGATCAGCAGTATGCTTTCTCGAGTAAAGGAATTAGCTTTATATGAATCCATTGGAATGGAAAGAAAACAGATCAAGAAAATGCTAGTCTATGAAACTATCTATATGTGCATTCCAGCCATCATGTTGTCATTAGTTATAGGTATCATAACAGGGAAGTTCTTTATACATCTTTTAAGTATAAATGAAATGAAATCCATAGCATACCAGCTACCAATCATTTGGGTTATTGCATATATAGCATTCATGATCATTATCCCAATATCAATTGTATTGAGGGAATATCATAAATTCAGTAAAATTCCATTGGTGGATAGATTGAAAGAAGATGAATAACTCTTTTAGTAAAATGAGCTAAGACTATATATGTTCATAAACAAAGCAGGCAATCATTGTTTAATGAAATGATTTACCTGCTTTTTCTATTGTCTAATATATCTCAAAACTGTAACAATCTTTTTTGAAACTGAGATAATAACGAAACAATGTATTGTTAATATATAAGTGTAAAGAAAAGGAGTGGTTGAAATGTTAAAACAACTAAAAAATATGTCTGAAAAAAGAAAAAACATCATGATTACTGGATTTGCTTCATTTATTGCTTTTATGGTTAGTTATTCCTATGTACAGGAGGCTGTATTCTCATTCTGGTTCGATCAATTATTAGGTGCTTTCTGGATGTTGAGTGGAGTTACAACAATCTACAGTATTATTCAGTTTATTAAAACAGGAAAAGAAGAATTTTAGGAGGAATCAAAGTATGAAAAGAAAAATGATTACAATTTGTAAATGGTTAAGTCTAGCATTATTTGTTATTGTAGCACTAATTGGAATTAAAGATATGCTAATGGATGTTCCATCTCTATTGCCGGTATTTATCTTCTACGGTGCAATCCTATTTATTATTCTAGGAATCTATAAATGAAAAAAAGAAGTATTTAAGTCTTATCTGCAATCTATTAAGGAAGTCAAATTGAACTATTTTGTGATCGGTTTATTAGGACTTGCCTTAGCGATGTTATTCTACGATATCATCATTATTGCAATTCATTATGGTATGAAAAGTTTAATCATCCTATGCTTCATATTACCATATATCTATTTTTCAAAAAAGGAACAGAAAATATAAAAACGAGCAACTCGCTCGTTTTTGAACTTTCTCATATCTATTTTTATTTCTAAGAATATAAACAATAAGTAAGCTAGAACAACCTCTAAAGCAATGACAATCATAATAAGACATAGATTTAATGTCAAACTATATATCTAATCACAGAGGGCGACAGAAATGTGTGTCGTCCGTATTTTTTGTCAACTACCTCAAACTATTGATTTTCTGTGTCTGTAGAAGTAACGATAGGTTTTCCGTCTTTATCGACAAGAACAGCTATACCGCAGCCGTTTGTCATACTAGAAGAAATTAACAGATAGTTCACTCCTGTTTCTGTATCAACGATAATTTTTCTTATGTTAGTTACTCCTTGTGAATATGTTTCTACAAATCTTTCTTTAGCCATTTTACTTGCTCCTTTCTGTGGAAAAAATAATTGTGATTAGAGTTTCATGTCCACACCATCAGTATATTATATTTCTTTCTATATGTAAAGTATTTCTTACATTTAGTAATAAATAAAAAACATATCCATTTATTTAATTCTATGGATATGCATTTCATTTATCAGTTTATTTTCAATTGTCTTACTATCAAAATAGCTATATCCGCAACTATAAGGACAATCGTATAAGCGGTTTGTATTACATTTGCAAGACGAATTTCATTATCCATCATCCATGTAAGAAATAAAGGCATCATATTAAGAACAATGAAGAGTGTTACAAATGAACATAGAGAGGCTATTGCAATTATTTTTCGTCCTCGTTCATCTCGCCCTTCCTTAGAGAAAAAGTAAAAAATGAAAAAACCTAATAATATACAACCTACTATGACGTTCGTTCTTAATGCAATTTGGCTATCAAATAATAGTTCGAATAAATTTTGCATCATTCTTCCTCCCTAAACTCAAATAAATCTTCAATCGATACATCAAATACTTTCGCTATGCTATATGCCAAAAGCATAGATGGGTTATAACGATTCCTTTCAAGCTGCATAATGGTTTGGCGGGACACACCGACTAAATCGGCAAGTTCCATCTGGGTCATTCGCTTGGTTGCTCGGTAAACATGGATTTTACTCTCAAAAGTGTATTTATTTTTTCCCGCCATCTGCTCACCGCCTTCCTCTAAAATCTTCAACTTAGTATAACATATTTCTAACTATAAGCAATATATTTCTTTCATCGATAAATCTATTATATCATCAACAAATGGTTCAATGTATCCTAAATTCATCACAATATTTTTAGAACAAATTAATATTTCTATTTATTTGGTAAAAATACTGAAAAAGTAGATCCAACATTTTCTTTTGAAGTGACTTTAATGTATCCACCTTGTGCAGATATGATCTGACGACTTAAATATAACCCTATACCAACACCCTCAATTTTATGAACTTTACCTTCTCGATAAAATCGTTTAAAGATATCGTTGATATGCTCCTGTTTGATACCTATTCCATTATCTTTGATATCGATACGGGTATATATTTCCCAAGGATCTATACTGATAGAAATGTTTCCACCTGGATTTGTATACTTCACTGCATTATCAATAATGTTAAATAATGCCTCTGTTGTCCACTTTGTATCATGTGGTAATACGATCTGATCATCACATTGAATATCAATATTGATATTCTTTTTACGTGCTGATGCCTCAGCTTGAGAAACAGCTTGTAAAATCGTATCAGCAATTCTTGCTGGTTGCACATCAATAGATATCATACTACTTTCAAGTCGTGCCATTTTCTGTAGAGAGTCTATTAAGAATTCAAGTTTAGATACCTGACTATGTATAACATTCAAGAACTGTTTTGTCTCTTCTTCGCTCAGATCATTATCCTCAATCATGGAACTATACATCGTAATATTGGCAATCGGAGTTTTCAGCTGATGTGAAATATCAGAAACCATTTTTTGTATTTCCTGTTTCTGATGTTCATTACTCGACATATTTGCATAAACGACATCGGATAACTTATCTAATTTCATATCAATCTTACTTGTAAGAGTATCTTCCTCTACTTGTGTTTCTGGTATCTTTCCATCTATGAGTAAATCAATATGACGGCTTATTTTATCTGAATAAGAAATAAACATCTTTCTAAACACATAATAAAGGATAAAAACTATAATGAATGTAAATGCAATACCTACATAACCTAATAATCTTAATTCTGTAGCAGAATTAGCTTGATTAACTAGAAACAAGAAAGCCAGTAAGACAACAACTGTAATGGCAATAACTATGATATCTAATGAAATCTTTTTCTTAGGCATTCTTATCACCTATCCACTGATAACCCATTCCATAAATTGTTTTGATATATGTATACTGATCATCTGCAATCTTGTTTTTAAGACGACTGATATTGATCGTAAGTGTATGCTCATCCACAAAGTTTCCTTCGCTGTCCCATAACTTCTCCAACAACAAAGAACGTGTTAACGCAATGTTAGGATTCTTCACAAAAGTATAAAGTAATTTGTATTCGGTAGGAGTAAGATGTATTATCTCCTCATTTTTCTTAACTGTATGTGTATCAAAATCAACATGTAGATTTCCACAAGAATAAACAGTTGTCTTTGGAAATCCATCACTACGTCTTAATACAGCATTAATACGCTGCATCGCAATTTTAAGATTAAATGGTTTGGTAATATAATCATCTGCGCCAAGCTCAAATCCCTTGATAACTTCATCATCTAATTCGTGAGCTGTAAGGAATATCAAAGGTTTCTGATTATACTCGCTGATCTTTTTTGCAAAGTCAAAACCGTTTCCATCAGGTAAATTGACATCTAAAAGAATAAGATCAATTTCTTGATTCTTAATATAAGGTTCAGCAGATGTAAGATCCATCACTGAGATTGGCTCATGTCCTTCTTTTTGGATATTGAAACACATACCTGCATTAAGCATTTCATCATCTTCGATAACTAATACTTTTTTCACAAAAAACACCCCTCTTGAACATTTAGTCTCCGTAGTTAATTATATCAATATTTTAAATAGTGGTAAAAACATTTTTTACATATTGCTTCATTAATTACTATCTTTTTCATAAGAAAAAACTGACATCTTCTAAATGCCAGTCATCTTATATATTATGGGGAGATTTTTATTAGAATAATGATGTGATCCAAGTAATGACAGTGGTCATACCCATACTGTAAACAAGAATTGACCAAGGTTTCAAAGTAAGGATGATTGTTACGAATTTTTTTAATGACATAGGAGTCAATCCTGCAAGGAAACATAACAAATCATCTGGTGCACATGGTGCAAACATTGCTATTGCAAATAACTTATCAAATTTTTTTCCTTTTTCGATCCATGAAATATATTTATCATAGTTTTTTTGAGAAACGATCTTTAATACAAATTCTTTACCATATTGTCTTGCTAATAAGAAGTTGATAGTTGATCCAATACTGATACTTATGTAATTATAGATAAAGCCATAAACAGGTCCAAATACCACAACACCAATAACACAGCCAAATCCACCTGGAATGATTGGAACAACACATTGAATAATTTGGAATGATATGAATCCTAGTGGAGCAAATACTCCTAAGCTATCAAGGAATGCTTTTAATGATTCTGGTGAAGCAAATATTCCTTGCTGATATCCAAAGATTACAAACAATAAGCAAACTAGAATGCCAAATGCTGTTACATAATTTTTATTAAGTGATAGTGTCATGATACTTACCTCCTTCTATACATAATTCTATCGAAACTTTCTTATTTTTTATTTTAGTAAATCTTATCTTTAACTTCCTCTATCTTTTACACTTATATATTATCATGTAGATGTTTCAATAATATTACAGTTCAAAACATAAACATAACAATTTTGTAACAATTCATTTCCACAAGTAAATAATGCAACGATAACAAGTACAATAGCAAATAATTCTTTAATCTTTTCCATAAGTATGACCTACATCTATTTTTCTCTAACAATAAAGAGGTAAAATATACGGATTAGTCACTTTTTATTCATCAAAAACAAAAATTTTTTAATATTTTAAAATAATGATCATATATATTTTTTGATATTAACTAAAAAAGAAAGCTTTAAATCATTCAAAGCTTCCTCAATTTAATCTAGATTTGACAATTATTTTTTAAATCAGAAATTTTCCCAAACTGGATTTCTGAAATATGTTCCTTAATTTTTTCTACTGGCCAATCCCACCACTTCATTTTCATTAGTGATGATATATCATCATCAGAAAAACGTTTTCGTATAGGTTTTGCTGGAACCCCACCCACAATAGTATATGGCGGAACATCTTTTGTCACAACTGCTCTTGTACCAATGATAGCACCATCACCTATAGTTACTCCTGCTAAGATAACTGCCTCATATCCAATCCAGACATCATTTCCGATAACAATATCACCCTTGTTGTCCCATGCATCAGTTATATGGCTAACATCTAACCCCCATTCCTCAAAAAAAATAGGAAACGGGTAAGTTACAAGAGAAGTCATGCTATGATTGGCACTATTGAACAAGAAGTGTGCACCACAAGCGATAGAACAAAATTTACCAATAATCAATTTATCATTATTGATGGGATAATGATAGAGTACATTGTTTTTTTCAAAATCAACAGGATCATTGACAAAATCATTGTAAATAGTATAGTCCCCAACAATGATTGATGGATTTTTAACGACGTTTTTCAAATAGATGGTTTCTTTATCCTTATTACGTGGATAAATTTTATTTGGTTGCATAGTTTACCTTCCTCTCATCGAATAAATTTTTTCATTTCCATCATAAAGTCTATATACAAATATTTCTATACACTAAATAATACAGAACTGTTTTATATAAAAACAGAAGTTGTAAAATACAACCTCTGTCATTTCTGATAAATAATCTTTCTTATAGCATAAACTGACAAACAATACTTTTCTGCTAATTTCTCAATAGAAATGCCATCTTGATATTCATCTATGATTTTGCGGTTTCTTTGCAGTAATTCCTGTCGATAACCTGAAACTTCTCCCCATTTCTTTTGTTGTGTTGGATCAGTAGGAACATAAATATATCCACCTTGAATATAACCTTGCAACTCTTTGACAAGTCTTTCGGGAAGAAGAACCTTTGCATTGATATATTTCATCTTGACTTCCTCCTTGAATATTTCTTTCAAGTAAGCAAAGCCAGAATATTTAATTATGCGACGATGATTACTCCATGCAAATGTCGCATCTTACTGGCTTTGCATGGAGACATACTTCATTTCGTTTTATCATTAACACCACTTCTTTCTATATATTTATATAATAACACGGAAATATACTAGCAAAACAGTTTTAAATAAAAGTATGACTTTCTAATAAAAGTGATAAATATTTATACTAAACTATTTTTTAGATTAACTAAACTATTTATCTTATATAATCGTTTTTTATGATTATTTCTGTTGTTTAACAATTTATTTCATATAAATAAAATTTGATATTTTTATATTTTCAATTCACCATCATCACTGAAAGGAATAAATAAATTCATAAACTGACTGCTAGAAAATGGTTTCCAAAAGTCAGCCAGTAATAGATATCCATCATTTTTCAGAACTCTATTAGTAAACTTTTTCAAAAATATAAAATGCCTATTTTCTTAAAGCCTATTTAATGACTTGTTCATATACAAGAAAAAAGGCATTAGAAGTAAAATAATTCCTGAACCAATCATAATCAGTTGTAAGGGAATTATATCCGCTAAGGGGCCGAAAACAACCATACCAAACGGGTAGCATATTGCATACATTGCTCCCATAAAACCAAATACTCGTCCTTGCATAGAAACATTTGTATTTTCTTGAAGCAAAGTAGTAATTGTTGTCTGTATTGTTGTTAGTGCAATACCATAACAAATCATAAAAATAAGATATAGTAGAAAATTCTGCGTTATGCCCATTCCTATTGCCATTATTCCAAATACAGTCAAGCCACTGAACATAGTTTTGCTACGTTTATGAAAGCCACCCCATACACTCATTAGCAATCCCCCAATAACCATACCGCCAAATCCGCATATTTCAACGGCGGTCAGATACCAGTATGTATCACCATATATTCTACTTACCAACAGTCCAGATAGATAGCCTGCTGGAACACATAGAAAAGTAAATGCCCCATATATCATTAACAAGAGACCGATAATTCTTTTCAAGAATACATAGTTAATTCCGCTTTTCATATCCGATAAAATGAGAGATGAAGTGATTCTTTTGTCTTGTTTAGGCAATGATATACAAGCAAACAATGCAATTCCGACTATTGCGGTTAAAATATCAATCAACAGTGTATCCTGCAATGTTCCAACAGATAAAACTATCCCTGCAACAGCCGGAGCAGAAAATTGAACGATTGATTGCATGGTCGCATTGATACCATTATAACGCATTAAATTTTCTGGTGGTACAAGTTGTGGGATAACTGCATTAACAGCGGGTGATTGTATTCCAGCACCAATAGAGCGAAAAATAGACATTATAATCAATAAGCTAAGTAGTACGATTTCTGTTGATATATAAGGCATAATAAACATCATGCTAAAAGTGACAATCGCTATTCCTAAATCAGCACCTATGATAAGGAATTTACGATTATAACGGTCAGCACAAACTCCACCCACAAATGAAACAAGAAATTGTGGTAAATAGGAGCATACTGAAAAAACTGCTACCCATGCACCACTGGTTGTATGGAGAGTTACATACCATACGATTGCCATTTGAACTATTTGAGAGCCAAATAATGTGATACTTTGGCTGATAAGAAAAAGAATAATTTTCTTCTTCCAAGTATCTTGTACCTGTTGCATTTTACACTTCCTCCTTTTCTTTTGGTGGAAGCACAAAACGTTGTGTAGGATACCCATATTCAGTAAGTAACTCTCGCTCCGCAAACCCAAGACGCAAATATTCTTCACGATAACCTGTATCCGCTTTGTCGCCCTCTCGATATGTAGTTAAACTAATCTCTTTTCCTGTAAGAAATTCATCTACAAGTTTATCAAGAAAAACCTTTTCAATCCCAAAATTTCGATATTGTGGGTGAACTGCTAGAAAATCAATACTTCCTACTTCTGCTGAAAATCCCATAATACCGATTGCCATGCCATCATCTCTTAAAATCAAGGCTCTTTTGTTAGCTATATAGAAAGATAATTTTCCGACATAATCATCTTCATCTAAACAAGGATAGCCATCAATCGTTAAGTGAACTAATTCCATCCAGTCATTTATATCTTTGATAGTGGCAAATTGTATATCGTCTTTTGTAAAATCCATTTTTATTGGCTCTTTGCTTAAATGAATTTCTAACTGCAATGGATAAAATTCTTCAGCCATTCTAAAATCAGCCGGAGTCACTTTATACATTGCTTTAAAAATACTTGTAAATGCTTGTTGACTTTCATAACCACTGATAAGTGCGATCTCTATGATTGGTCTTTTAGAGAAAACCAGTAACTTTGCAGCCTCAGTAAGCTGTCTCCTTTGAACATATTCATGTATTGTCAATCCGACAATCTTTGTAAATATACGATGTAAATGATATTTAGAGTAATGTAAATCTGTCGCAACTGTTTCTAAATCCAGCTTACTATCTAAATTATCTTCTATATATCGAATTGCTAGTGAAACGATATTAACTGCTTGTCCTTGCATTTGTACTTCCTCCTTTCCGAGGAGACATTGTAGCATGATGAATTTATTATGTTTTCATCATTCTTGCTATTTTTTATGTATCATGATTATCATCCTAAACTTCTTCCTAAGGGAAAGGTCGATACAGATAATGTATAGTGCTCTAATATGAACATAACATGATTTAAAACGTATTTCCACAAAATAAATTAGCATATAATAAAATATTACTACTAAGGTTTTGTCTCCTCTTTGCAAAAGAAGATTTTTTAAATTAATACGAATAATGAAAAAAATTGTAAAAATAACATTTTAGGGCTAAAAGTGCATTTTATTATTAAAAAGTATTAGTTATAAGGTATTCTACTTATAGTTATATACAACTTTATCTGATCAAAGCCATTAACGTAGAAAGGAATACTGTTATTGACATCAGACATGAGGTGAATTTCTTTACTACACAAAGTTGAGGGGGG
>ERZ791922.293-NODE-293-length-37633-cov-22.907526_pt1 | contig 37633 bp, 9 predicted proteins | sample MGYA00510134_ERZ791922 | MGnify/ENA primary metagenome ERZ791922 (study PRJEB30046, sample SAMN00792101) | human gut metagenome | study: EMG produced TPA metagenomics assembly of the A metagenome-wide association study of gut microbiota in type 2...
ATCAAACTCTCCAAGATATCTTGAAGCTATTTGAATAGCTCATTATTTGTTGTCGCTACCATTAAGTAGCTTTGAATTATGGTTGGTTTTGACTGTGTCAAAACCCGCACTCTGGCATATGTTCAATCATTTTGATTGATTACCTATCATTGTTCAGTTTTCAAAGATCTGTGCCCCTTCATATGGGGTACTTGAATATAATAACATTTCCATATACTGATGTCAACAATATTTGGACAATTTTTACGACAAATTTCAGGAAAATTTTATTATTATTTTTGCACAATTTCACGACCTAATTTTACAGATTTAAAACTTGAGTTATATTACTCTTTCAGACATATCATATAGGGAGAATTTAAAATAAAAAGAAGCCGCAACAAGAATACATCTATTGCATTCTGTTGCGACTTCTTGTCTATATGACAGTGTGTTAATAGAATCCCTTATTTGTGTCTCAACACTGTATATTAAAAACTTTTATATAAGGTTATTGTAACTGCACATTCCTTATAACAAAAGCTATACATATAATGTGATTATATATGTATTAGATGATTAGTTATCTGTCTGAATCGCTTCACGAAGGTTAATTTCGTGCATGTCTCCAACAGAAGGTTCTTCTGCAGACATATTTTTTACAGTTTGTTTTGTAGCAAACCAAACTGCTTCGTTCATGTAATAACGCAATTCTTCATTAGATACATGTTCTTGATCTTGAGCCATGATATCAAGCATAGCATCTTCCAATGCTTGTGCTTCTTCATCAGTCAAAGGACCGCCAACGGCCTTTTGTTTTTGAAGCAATTCATTCATGCGATCAACCATGCTGCGCAATACATTGTAACCATAGCTATTTGTGTAACCTTGGTCCTTATCATATTTAGGGAATGTGTAATAGCTATACTCGTTTTTATTACGGTTTTCACCATTCCAGTTCAATGCAGTTTCTTGGCCATGTACATAACCTAAAGAATGTTTACGGAAATAATCAGCATAGTTATGCTTATCTTTAGAATGTAACCATTTAGCTTCTTCTTTAGTTAACGCTTGATGATTATTCTTTTTGCTTTCAGCTAAAGCAATGTGTTTTTCCGCATTTTCCCATGCTTTCACAAATTCATGGATACTTTGCACTGCCTGAGGGCTAGCCACAGGAACCAATACAACAGAACCTGTTGTAGGCGCTTTAGCCGGATTTGGTAAAAGCAATGGATCATCAAATGTAGCAGATGCCGCATTAACATGGAATACGCCACTGCCGAATAATACTGCCGCTGTGAAAGCAAGCAAAGTGGATTTTTTCATTATATATTCCTCTTTTCTATCAACGAATTAAATCGGGTGAGAGGACCCCCAAAAGGGAATCCTCAACCCGTAATGTTCAGCATGAACGTATTATAAACCTAGTCTTGCCATCATTGCAGCAATATTAGCTTTCATTTGTTCATTTTCAGCTTTCAAATCAGCTACTTCACCTTTTAATCCTTGATTTTCAGCTTTCATTGCAGCAAGTTCACGTTGCATTGCATATGTAGAACTGATAGGTCCTTTACGATAACGATCTGCAGTTTCTGCTTCACCGTCTCTGTTGCCTACTTTCCAAGTTACACCAGCATTTGCCATCATATGGCTATTGCTACCCGCCCAAGCTACGCCAGCATGTAACATCATGGATTCATTTTTGTAATGAGCCACGCCTAATGCCAATGCGGAGTCACCACGGTAGTTACCATAACCTGCCATGATTTGAGTAGGTTCGTAAGGATCATAAGCCATAGGTTTCAATGCAGACAACGCGGAGGATAAAGCACCAACTTGACGAACTTCTTTTACAACATTATTCATGCTGTTTGCAACACGATTAAGTTGGGAACCATTAACAGCATCAGTAGAAGTGGAGCTAATTTCACCTGGTGCTACGTTAGTAATCTTATTACCACCGTTATTCAAACCAGAGCTTGTTAAGGATACGCTGCCACCACCATTATTTTTGATTGTGATACCATTACCGTTTGTTACAGTTGTATGACCGGAGTTATCCATAGTTGTAATGGAGTTGATACCAGTAATATCTTTTGCCAAACGAACATTCAAGCTGCCGTTGTTATCGGAAATAACACCGATATTGTTTGCAGAGGAAAGTTTGCTTTCATCAGTAACGCCACCTTTAACGGTTACTTTTTCACCTAAGTTACGATGGAATTCACCTTTGTCACCTGCAAAGTCTAAGCCAGCTTTCTTAAGGCCATCGATACCTTTTTTCAAGTCGCCGATGTTAGCACCATTTGTTAAGCTGCTGCTATTATCAGCAATATTGTTGATATCTTCGCCTTCGCCATAACCACTTGCCATGTTAACAACTTTATTGCCACCATTGTTCAAGCCGTCCTTAGTCAATGTTACTGCACCAGTACCATCTTTAGGGGACCCTTGACCTGCTGGAGGAGTAGTAATTGCAACACCGTTGCTGCTAACAGTAGTAGTTACTTTAGTACTACCCATGCCAGATGTAACAACCACACCATCTGCAGTTGTGCTTGTTCTCTTAGTCTTTTTGTCAGTAGTTACAACACCGTCAACAGTCAACTCAGTGGCCTTAGTTGGATTATCTACAAGTACACCTTTAGCTGTTGTTTGAGTTGTATTATTTTGACTATCAGATACTTTCACATTATCTGCAGTAAGAGTAGTCTTATTACCAAATGTATCAGTGCTTGTAACACCTCTACCGTTTGTTAAAGTGGAGTGTTGTTGATCGTCTGTAGTTGTAGTTACACTGCGTAAGTTCAAGTCTTTTTTGATATCTACAGTGTATGTTTTAGACTTATCTGCATTAACTGTAGTTTCTACAGTTGTATTGCCGCTATCGCCAGCTTTCACTGTCGTAGTTGCTGCCGCCATGCTGCTCTTCAACTGTTGAACGTTAACTGCATCTGTATCATTTACACCAGCTGCCACGTTAGTAATCTTTTGATTATTTGCGTTTAAGCCTTCATTAGAAATGTATGTTTTACCACCTACAGATACACCTTTATTGTCAAGTACAACTTGTTTGTTTGGATCGGAACCAACTGTTACAGAGTCAAGACCTTTAAGGTTCTTAGCAAGTTTAACGTTCAAGTTACCGTTTTCATTAACTACGCCAATGTTACCATTTGAAAGTTTAGAAGCATCAGCTTCGCCACCTTTAAGTTCCAATGTTTGACCGAGGTCTTTATGGATAGCTTCACCGGAGTCGCCTTTGAAGTTCAAGCCTTTCTTAGTCAAGTCTTGAGTGTTCTTATCAATTTTATTATCTACAACTTTCAATTGATCTTCTGTTGCAGCTTGACCGTTAGTGATCTTATTAGGATCCCAAGTTCTGTTAGTCAAATCGTTAACAGTACCAGAACCACCGTTGATAGTTACCTTACCGGAGTTGATTGTACCGTTTGTACCATTGATATTTACAGCATTAGCACCTTCGCCAGCTCTAATGATACCTGTTGTACCATCGAAATGAACTGATGTATTGCCGGAGCCCAATGTCACTGTGTCTTTCAAGTTTACAGTGTATGTTTTAGCTTTTGTAAGATCGTTGATTTCTTCTTCAACATGAATGTTCTTGCTACCTTTTACCTTAGTATCGGACGCAGCTTTTACTTCGTTCAATTGTTTAAGGTTAACAGCATCGCTATCTTCTGTACCAGCTTTAACATTTTTGATTTGTGTATTGTTTGCATTGAAGCCGTTGTTTGTAACAAATGTATTACCGCCAATTGTCAAACCATTATTGTTAATAGTTGTTTGACCCGTTGTTACGCTGTTCAAGCCTGTTAAATCTTTTGCAAGTTTAACATTCAACTTACCGTTTTCGGATACAACACCGATATTGTTGTCAGACAATTTAGCTTTATCAGAAACGCCACCTACAACATCCAATGTTTGACCAAGGTCTTTATGAATTAAATCACCAGAGTCAGCTTGGAAGTTCAAGCCTTTCTTAGTCAAGTTTTCAGTGTTCTTATCAATTTTGTTATCTACAACTTTCAATTGATCTTCTGTTGCAGCTTGACCACTTGTGATGTGTGCAGGATCCCAAGAAATGTTAGTCAAGTTGTTTACAGTACCGTTTGCACCGTTAACAAGAACTTTACCAGCATTGATGTTACCTGTTACACCATCGATTGCTACTTTACCAGCGTTGATTGTGCTGTTTACACCATTGATAGTTACTGCGTTCGCACCGTTACCAGCTTTCACGATACCAGTTGTACCGTCGATGTTAACAGCTGTGTTACCGGAACCCAATGTTACAGTGTCTTTCAATGCAACTGTGTAAGTTTTAGCTTTTGTAGTTGGATCTACAGCTTCATCAACGTCGATGTTTTTGCTACCTTTTACTTTTGTATTAGATGCAGCTTTTACATCGTTCAATTGTTTAACATTTACAGCATCGTTATCTTCTACGCCAGCTGTTACGTTTTTGATTTGCGTATTGTTAGCGTTGAAGCCATTAGCTGTAACGAATTGTTTGTTGTTGATTGTCAAACCATCGTTGTTGATAGTTGTTTGACCAGTTGTTACGCTGTTCAAGCCTGTTAAATCTTTTGCAAGTTTAACATTCAACTTACCGTTTTCGGATACAACACCGATATTGCCGTCAGACAATTTAGCTTTATCAGAAATACCACCTACAGCATCCAATGTTTGACCAAGGTCTTTATGAATTAATTCACCAGAGTCAGCTTGGAAGTTCAAGCCTTTCTTACTGTTGTCTGTAACTTTTTGATCTACAGATTGCAATTGATCTTCTGTTGCAGCTTGACCGTTAGTGATGTTATTAGGATCCCAAGTTCTGTTAGTCAAGTTGTTTACAGTACCATTTGCACCGTTAACTAGAACTTTGCCAGCATTGATGTTACCTGTTACACCATCGATCGCTACTTTACCAGCATTGATTGTGCTGTTTACGCCATTGATAGTCACTGCGTTAGCGCCTTCACCAGCTTTTACGATACCTTTTGTACCGTCGATGTTGACTGCATTATTACCGGAACCTAATGTTACAGTGTCTTTCAATGCCACTGTATAGGTTTTAGCTTTTGTTACATTATCTACAGTTTCATCAACATTGATGTTTTTGCTACCTTCTACTTTTGTATTAGATGCAGCTTTTACATCGTTCAATTGCTTAACGTTAACAGCATCGTTGTCTTCTACACCAGCAGTTACGTTTTTGATTTGCGTATTGTTAGCATTAAAGCCATTAGCTGTAACGAATTGTTTGTTGTTAATTGTCAAGCCATCGTTGTTGATAGTTGTTTGACCAGTTGTTACGCTGTTCAAGCCTGTTAAGTCTTTTGCAAGTTTAACATTCAACTTACCGTTTTCGGATACCACACCGATGTTGTTGTCAGACAATTTAGATTTCTCAGTAATGCCACCTACAACATCCAATGTTTGACCAAGATCTTTATGGATTAATTCGCCAGAATCAGCTTGGAAGTTCAAGCCTTTCTTAGTCAAGTCAGTGCTATTGTCAGTGATTTTCTTATCAACAATTTTCAATTGGTCTTCTGTTGCAGCTTGACCACTTGTGAAGTTTTTGCCATCCCAAGTGATGTTTGTCAAGTTATTTACAGTACCAGCAGTACCGTTGACAGTCACTTTACCGGAGTTGATAGTGCCGTTTGTACCATTGATAGTTACAGCATTAGCACCGTCACCAGCTTTTATGATACCTGTAGTACCGTTGATGTTGATTGCATTATTGCCGGAACCTAAAGTTACATTGTCTTTCAATGCTACTTTGTAAGTTTTAGCTTGTGTATTAGGATCTACTGTGGAGTTAACATTGATGTTTTCGCTACCTTCAACTGTAGTGTTAGATGCATTTTTAACTTCATTCAATTGATTCAAGTTAACTGCATCATTGCCATCAGTACCAGCTTTTACGTTTTTGATTTGTGTGTTGTTAGCATCAAAACCGTTAGCTGTAACGAATTTCTTACCACCAATTGTTAAACCTTCGTTATTAATTGTTGTAGCACCAGTTGTTACGCTTGTTAAGCCAGTCAACTCTTTAGCGAGTTTAACATTCAACTTACCGTTTTCAGATACCACACCGATGTTATTGTCGGACAATTTAGCTTTATCGGAAGTACCACCTACAACGTCTAATGTTTCGCCAAGGTCTTTATGAATGCTTGTAGCATCATCGCCTTTGAAGTTCAAGCCCTTCTTAGTCAAGTTGCTACCGTTGTCAGTGATTTTCTTATCAACAACTTTCAATTGGTCTTCTGTTGCAGCTTGGCCGCTTGTGATGTTATTAGCATCCCAAGTGATATTTGTTAAGTTGTTTACAGTACCTTTAGCACCGTTAACAAGAACTTTACCGGAATTGATATTGCCTGTTACACCGTCAATCGCTACGTTACCAGCAGTAATTGTGCTGTTTGTACCGTTGATAGTCACAGCATTGTTGCCTTCGCCGGCTTTTACAATACCTTTTGTACCATCGATGTTAACAGCTGTATTGCCGGAACCCAATGTTACTGTGTCTTGTAAACCAACTGTATAAGTCTTAGCTTTAGTAAGTGGATCTTCAGAATCAGTTACATTGATGTTTTTACCTGCTTTTACAACTGTTTTAGCTGCCGCTGCGTTGTTGGATACTTCTTTCAACTGTTTAAGGTTAACTGCATGGTTATCCTCTGTACCAGCTTTCACATTTGTGATTTGAGTATCGTTAGCATTGAAGCCATTACTTGTAACAAATGTGTTGCCACCGATTGTCAAACCATTGTTGTTAATAGTTGTAGCACCAGTTGTTACGCTGTTCAAGCCTGTCAAATCTTTAGCAAGTTTAACATTCAATACGCCGTTGTTATTAACTACGCCGATGTTATTTTCTGAAAGTTTAGATGCGTCAGCTTGACCGCCAGAGATTTTCAAAGTTTGACCAAGGTCTTTATGAATTGCAGTACCTGCATCACCTTGGAAGTTCAAGCCTTTTTCTACGATTTCAGTTTTTGTAGTATCAATTTTATTATCTACTACTTTCAATTGATCTTCTGTAGCAGCTTGACCATTAGTAATAGCTTTAGGGTTCCAAGTTCTGTTAGTCAATTCGTTAACAGTACCTGTAGTACCATTGATTGTTACTTTACCGGAGTTGATAATACCATTTGTGCCGTTGATAGTCACAGCATTATCGCCAGTACCAGCTTTCACGATACCTGTTGTACCGTTAATATTGATAGCTGTATTACCAGAGCCTAATGTTACTTCATCTTTCAAGCCTACAGTATATGTTTTAGCTTTAGTTACATTGTCGATGCTTTCATCAACTTTAATGTTTTTACCTTCAGCTACCTTTGTATTTGCTGCAGATGCACTGTTGGATACTTCTTTCAATTGCGCCAAGTTTACTGCATCGCTATCGATTGTACCACGAGCAACGTTAGTAATCTTGTTACCACCGTTATCCAAACCAGTTTTAGTAAGGGATACAGATGCATTGTTTGTAGCACCGTTGCTGATAGTTACACCGTTGGAAGTAACTTTTGTATCACCTACAGTTACGCTGTTCAAACCTTTAAGGTCTTTTGCCAAACGAACTTTCAAGTCGTTAGAGCCATCGGATACAACACCGATATTGTCTTCAGCAGTCAATTTGGATGCTTCTGTAATGCCACCTTTAACGTTTACTTGTTCGCCAAGTTTTTTATTGATTACATTACCGGAGTCAGCACCGAATTTCATGCCTTTATTGATCAATTCTTCTTTAGTCTTGAACAATTGGCTGCCGTTAATAGCATCTGTGGATGTAGCTGTTACAGCACCGTCTTTTACATTTGTAATAGTAGTGCCATTAGCGCCTTCCAATGTTACCTTAGTTTTATCAACAACACCGTTATTGATGTCGTATTTAACAGCACGATCTGTCAATTTATCTACAGAAGTCTTGGATGCAATGTTATTAATTGTAACTTGCTCTTTAACGCCTGCATGGTTTTTATCCTCTACAGTCAAGGATACTTCACCATTGTCGTTTACCTTGTAGGAACCGTCACCAGCGGAGTTTCTTACAAGACGATAGTCAGTTGCACTGCTACCTTGTTGAGTAATTTGTTCGCTAACTTTTTTCAACTGATCTTCAGTCGCTGCACGACCGGATACGATAGATGTGGAATCCCAGCTCTTATTGCTCAAGTTAGTTACATAATTACCAGTTTCGCTCGCATGTTTCGTATTTTGAACAGTTTGAGAGCCCATTACAACGCCACTAGCAGTTACTCTACCTGCTGTACCATCAAGAACTACTTGATTGTTACCGCTACCCAATGTCACTTTGTTGTTCAAACGAAGATCATATTTAGCACCTTCAGTGCTTGTAGCAGGAGTAGTTGTCAATTTGAGGTTATCATCGGAAACAGTAACTTTAGAATGTTTACCTGCTTCGATTTTCACATCATGTAATTGGCTACCATTTACAGCATCTGTAGAAGTAGAGGATACTTCACCAGCTTTCAAGTTAGTAATTGTTGTACCGCCTTGGCCTTCCAACGTAACCTTGTTTTTATTAACAGTAGTACCGTTAAGATCATATTTAACAGCACGTTCTGTTAATTTATCCAATTCAGTTTTGGATGCGATATTGTTGATTGTTACTGTATTTGCAGGGCTGTTAGGATGAGCTTCATCTTTAACTTTTAAATCAACCTTGTTGTTTTCTACAGAGTAAGAACCGTCTGCAGAGTTTGTATTGTTGATCAAACGGTAATCTGTTTTAGCTGCATTAGTAGTCTTGATTTCATCAGACACTTTTTTCAACTGATCTTCAGTTGCTGCACGACCAGATGTGATGGTAGGGTTTTGAACATTCCATTCTTTATTGTCCAAACCAGTTACATAGTTTTTATTATCGCTATGTGTACCTACGCGAACAGAACCTGCAGTTACGCTGTTCAAACCTGTTAGGTCTTTTGCCAACTTAACATTTAGATTGCCGTCTTTAGCTACAACACCGATGTTGTTGTCAGACAAAGCACCTGTAGCGCCACCTGTAATACCTAAAGTATCGCCAAGTTGTTTGTTGATTTTAACATTGTTATCGCCTTGGAAGCTTAAGCCTTTAGCAATCTTGTTAGTGTTATTTGTGATATTAGTAGTATTGATATCTTGTTGCTCTTTAGAAGCAAGGTTCGTCAACTTAACTTGTCTAGGGTTGGAACCATCAGCATCAGCAACAGTCAATGTCATGCTACCATCAGCAGCTACTTTATATTCGCCATTGCTACCTGCTGCAGGGTTTGCAATCAAACGGTAGTCAGTTTTGGAAAGACCATTAGAGATTTTAGAGATATCAACATCGAATGTTTGATTGTCATTACGTGTCAATGTCAATCTCTTACCGTCATTGGATACTGTACCAGATGTAACATACGTGTTTTTCAAACCTGTTACTTCAGCAGTCAAACCATTTGTACCGGTCATGTTAATCTTGCCATTACCGTTTGCTTCATACGTTGCAGAACCACGTTGCAAGTATTTATCGTATTTTGCAGCAATACGAGAAATATCACCGATATTAGCCGCATTTGTTAATGTATCACCGCCAGATTGTACATTGGTAATTTGATAACCACCAGCATTGATACCGGTTTTGCTCATAGATACGCTACCAGTTGTAACGGAGTTGAAGTTTGCATTATCAACTGTTGCAACTGTAACATTGTCTCCGGCGCCTTCTAATTTAATATTTTTACCAGCGTTAAAGTTCACTGTACGGTTTGGAGCTTTTACATCTTTAACCTTTTGGCCATTAACTTGAAGTTCCCAACCGGAGTTTGCGGATTTAATAGCTTCATGAACAGTGTTTTTACCTGTATCACCAATATTAGTCATGGTGATAGTACCGTTTTGGTCAACCTGAGCATTACCGCCCAAGATATTCTTAGTGCTGTTAGCTACATTACCTACTGCATTAGCAACGCCATATAATTGGCTACCGTTAATAGCATCTGTAGATTGTGCGCTTACACGACCAGCAGCAACATTAGTAATTGTACGTTTTGTAGAAGTATTACCTACGCTAACTGTGGAATCAGCACTACCACCTGCATAGTTGTATTTCAAACCGTTAATTGTTTCACTAGCAGTACTTACAGGAGCAGCTGTTGCAGAATTAGCACCTAATGCAACGCCACGAACATTATTTACTGTTGCTTTGCTACCGAGAGCTAAGCCTTCGTTTTCTTGTACACTTGCTTCGCTACCGATTGCTACCGCATCAGTTACTTCTTTTTGAGCTTTAAGTTTAGTGATTAATTCAGGATTATCTTTGTAAACGCTACGATCACGTACACGTTCTAATGTACCAGCTTGAGCGCTTACGCCCAATGCGATGGAACGGGAACCAGTTGCTTGTGCATCATCACCGATAGCCACAACATTTTTCTTGTCCCCATCTTGAGTGCTCAAAGCACTCGCTTCACGACCCATAGCAATAGAGCCGTAACCTTCAGAATGAGCATTGTTACCGATAGCTGTGGAACGTTCACCTAATGCCCATGCCGCATTACCTGCAGCCACAGAAGATCCGCCCAATGCATATGTATCATTACCAAGAGCAACGCCGGAACCACCATGAGCACGTGCAGAGTTACCTACAGCAACGGAATTATTTACTTTGTATTGAGGATCATTTTGAATGCCGGATTCAGCATTATTACCGATAGCGATGCCGTCTTTGGCACGAGTTTGCGCATTGTTACCAAGAGCAACCGCATTATCACGATAATGTGCTGCACCGTTACCAATAGCTACACCTTGAATGCCTTGAGATGTAGCACGATTACCGATGGCTACGCCTCTTGCATAAGCTTCACCTTTATAATTTGAGCCAGAAGCAACATTAGCACCAGTACCCATAGCAACGCTGTCTACAGTATTTGATTTAGCACCTTGACCAATAGCAACGGAACGAGCTGCATTAGCTTGGGTATTAGTTGTTTCATCATATGCTGTATACGGTGTGCCTTTATCATCATATTTAGGATTTGGATTTGCAGAGCCGATAGCAATAGATTGATCACCTGTTGCTAATGCGGAGTGACCCATAGCCAAGCTAGCTTTACCTTGTGCAGATGCTGCTGTACCTATAGCCGCCGCATATTGTTCGCCTGCATAGGCTTGACGCATCATAGCCAAGGAGTTAAAACCCTTTGCCTTTGAAGCCGAACCGACAGCAATAGCACCGATTTGTTCAGATTGAGCATAGTGGCCTAAACCGATACCCAACGCACGAGATTGGGAATAATCACCAATAGAAATACCAGACACAGAACCATCATTAGCACGGGCGTTTGCATTGTTACCAATTTGGATGCCAAACACCTTATTATTTGTATATAAATTTCCTAGTCCTGGATTGCCCGGTGTTTTGTAATCATACATCTGAATAGTAGGAGCCTTTTCGCTAGGATATAAATACGTAAACCCACCATCATTATGTCCTTCACCAGGAGCCAAAGAAAGGCCTCTAACAGGTGCTGCATCAACACCCGAAATCAACCCACTACCACAGGTTAAAACCATAGCCGCCAAACCAACTTTTACCGAAGCTTTTGCGGAATTACTAACAAAGCTTTTGGAGCCACGAGTATGGCTTTTTGCGATTTCAGATACAACGACATATGCGCCTCGTACCTGACTCCAAATTACCCTATAAATACGATTCATTTAGTAGTACCTACCTTTCACACAGTTTTATAAGGGATTCTAAAACCAACACTAAAACACTAAAAATAATAAAATTTTCATCAAAAATTTAATTACTATACATATAAAATATCAGATTAGTTTATGAATGTAAATATATTTTTTTCATATTTCGCTCATTTATTTTTAGAACTTTAAACTTCTTTTAAAAATTGATTTTCTTACTCATTTAAATATATTTTCAATCATAAAAACCCTTGCTACAATGGGCCAAACAACACTTATAATCTAAAACTAATGATTTTATAGTAAATTAATCACATTCATAATTTTCGATTAAAATTATATGTTCTGTATTATACACTATTATGAAAGGTTTGTGAAGTCAAATACAAAAAAAGAACGAAAGTCTTTTCACAGTAGACTTTCGTTCTTTCATTTTATATACCATATAGGGTTAAAATCATCTAATCTTCATGGGTATTTTCTGGTACATCAACAGATTTTACCACATGAATATAAAATGAAATTTATATGATTTACATACCTAAACGACTCATAATAAGAGCTAATTGTCGTTTAGTTTCTTCGTTATCTTTCTGTAGACGAAGGTTGTCTTCTTTCAATGCCGCATAGTCCGCAGTTAATTTTTCATCCTGCGCTTTCATGCGTGCATTTTCAGCTTTCAAAGCAGTCATTTCATCCTGCATTACGTACATAGAACTGATAGGGCCGCCCTTGTAGCGTTCAGGAATAGCCTTCTTCTCATCAGAAGAGCCGAATTTACGAGTTACACCGGCATTCACCATATTATGACGGCTACCAACAGATACACCTGCATGGAACATAGTATCTTCCGATGTGTAATGCGCAACACCTAAAGCTGCTGCGGTTTCACCTCTGTAATTGCCAATACCAGCCATCACTTGAGTTGGTTCTAACGGATCATATTGAATCGGTTTCAACGCAGACATAGCTGCCGCATGAGCACCTACACGTTGCGTTTCGCCCGCCACGGAATTAATAGCATTGGCCATGCCCTCTGTAACTCCTTTCAATTGATTTACGTTAACCGCATCCGTGCCGTTTACACCAGGACCTACATTGCTAATTGTTTTACCACCGTTATTCAATCCATCTTTAGTAAGGCTTACAATGTTACCGCTAGCAGGAGTAATGGTTATGCCACTGCCGTTCACAACCGTAGAGTTACCTGCGGCATCCTTAGTCGTTACTGACGTAAGACCTTTCAAATCTTTCGCCATACGAACCTTGAGATTGCCGGTACCATCGGATACAACACCTAAATTATCTTCTGTAGTCAACTTGCTAGCATCAGTAATACCACCGATTACGTTTACCTGTTCGTTAAGTTTTTTGTTAATCACATTACCGGAATCACCACCGTATTTCATACCATCGTCTTTAGTTGCCACTTGATGTGTCTTGCCCTGTTCATCTTGGTACTTAATACGAGTAATAGCATTACCTCCTAGATCAGAATCACCCTTATCAGCAATCATATCTGCATTGCGACCATCTTTGCCAGTTAAACCGATATGACCAACGCCATCTTTGCCGGACATAGATACAGCATCTTTACCGTCTTTACCTGTAATAGCTACTTTGCCGTCTGTACCATTCGCAGCGTCTGGACCTGTAATGGAAACGCCATCTTGACCGTTTTTGCCGACTTTCACCTTATCAGTCGTTACCGTATCGGCAGTGACCGTTTTGGTAGTAACGCTATCAGTCTTAAGATTCTTAGCCATTTTAATAGTAACATTACCATTTTCGGCTACTGTTTTGATATTTTCACCGGAATAATCACTATCAGCCCCTTGACCTTCACCTTTGATAGTAACCTTTTGACCTAAATCACGGTGGAAATCGCCTGTATTACCGGCAAAATCCATACCTTTCTTCGTAATGTCATCACCTAAGTTATTAATCTTATTATCCAAGGTTTTATGGGACTTCTGCAATTGATCTTCTGTAGCAGCACGACCACTTGTAATATTGTTAGGATCCCAATCTTTGTTTTCCAAACCTGTCACATGACCGTCCTTGCCATCAACAGATACTTTACCTGCCGCGATCTTACCATCTTTACCGTCGATAGTTACCTTATCTCCGGCCTTAATTGTACCGTTTATACCGTCAATCGCTACAGTGCCGGCCTTGATTGTGCCCTTATCACCATCGATTTCAACTTTATCACCTGCTTTAATGGTGCCTTTGTTACCATCGATAGTAATGTTGTCACCGGCTTTGATAGTGCCTGTTGTACCATCCATTGCAATTTGTTTCGTAGGATCAGTCCCCATTGTTACTTGGTCTTTGAGGCCCACTTTGTAATTTGTAGAACCGTCCGCATTAGTGGTCTTATCTACTTGGACATTATTACCTGCCGTTACTGTTGTAGTAGCAGCTGCTGCGGCTTTATCTAATTGGGATTTATTAACCGCATCCTTAGAATCAGTACCATCAGCTACATTCGTAATCTTCTTGTTGGACGCATCGATACCGTCCTTCGTCATGGATGGACCGTTGGTAATCTTCACGCCGTCCTTTGTAACAGCAGTCAACGGATTGCCATCCTTATCTTGAACGGTCATACCTTCACCATTTACAACGGTTTTACCGTTTGCACCATTAGTACCATTGTTGAAAGTTATGGAATCTAGACCTTTAAGATTTTTTGCCAAACGAACATTAAGGATATTATTTTTACTAATAACACCGATATTGTTTTCGGTCAACTCATCTTCACTTGTAACACCACCCTTAATGTCCAATTGTTCATTAAGTTTCTTCTTGATGGTAGTACCGGAGTCACCACCGTATTTCATACCATCGTCTTTGGTTGCTACTTCATGGGTTGTGCCATTTTCATCTTGATATTTAATGCGCGTGATTTCATTTCCATTAACATCAGCAGCACCTTTATCAGCGATAATATCCGCACTGCGACCATCTTTACCAGTTAAACCGATGTGACCTATACCGTCTTTACCGGACATGGACACCGCATCCTTGCCGTTTTTATCTGTAACAGCTACCTTACCATCAGTGCCATTCGCCGTATCTGGACCTGTAAGAGATACGCCCTCCTTACCGTCTTTACCGACTTTCACGGATTCAGCCTTAAGATTTTTGTTCATCTTCACATCGATAGTCGTGTTACCTGTTGCTGCATCTTGTTTGATGAAAGTCTTAATATTGTCACCACTATAGTCGGTATCAGCAGCTTTGCCTTCACCTTGAACAGTGATAGTAGAGCCTAATTTATTGGTTTGTACACCGCCTACATTGGCATTGAATTTGAGACCTGTATCAGTTTGACCCGCCAAAGCTTGTTTCAATTGATCCTCTGTTGCAGCACGACCGGATACGACTTTACCTGCGTCCCAAGTCTTATTATCAAGCCCTGTCACGTAGTTACCTGTATTAGCAGGGGTTGCACCATCGGCTTGTTTACCCATGGTTACAGTACCGGCTTTTACAGTTTCTGTAGCCGTAACAGTGGTAACGTTAAGATCTTTCTTCAATTTTAGACCAATCTTAGTGTCGTCACCGGTTTGCGTGATTTCCGTCGTAATATTATCGTCGCCGTTTACCGTTACCTTGGAGCCTAATTTATTCGTTTTTGCATCATTATTATCTGCGTCAAAACGAAGACCTTTATTGGTCAGTTCAGTCTTAGCGTCATTAATATTATTGTTGAGTTCAGTTTTAGTGTCAGCGATATTTTTATTTAATTCGGTTTTAGTATCGCCAATGTTTTTATTTAATTCAGTCTTTGTATCAGCGATATTCTTGTTTAACTCAGTTTTAGCTTCATGTAATTGACCGCCGTTAACCGCGTCTTTGGAATTAGCCGCAATATTACCATCAGCAACATTGCTAATCTTTTGATCATTCGCATTGATGCCATTTGGAGATACATAATTCTTACCGCCTACGGTCAAACCACCACCATTGATGGTTGTTCCACCAGCTGTTACGCTGTCCAAACCAGTTAATGTTTTAGCTAACTTCACGTTTAACGTACTGCCATCAGATACGACACCAATATTATTATCAGTTAAATCTGCAGCTGCAGCTCCGCCTTTAATGGCAACAGTACCACCTAGCTTCTTGTTAATAGTTGTGCCAGAATCACCGTCAAAATTCAAGCCTTTGTCCACTTCGGATTTAGATGCTACATCTTTAATCGTTACGGTTTTTGTTTTATCCGGATGGTTCTTATCCTGTACGGTCAATGCTACGTCACCATTGGCATCTACAGTGTAGTCACCATTAGAGCCTGCCGTAGGATTCGCAACGAGACTAAAGTCTGTTGCACTAGCACCTTGTTTCTTAACTTCATCACTAACCGTTTTCAATTGGTCTTCCGTTGCTGCACGGCCAGATGCAATCGTAGGATTATCAATACTCCATGTCTTATTATCAAGACCTGTTACGTAGTTACCCGTATTAGCAGGGGTTACACCATCGGATTGTTTACCCATAGTTACCGTACCAGCTTTCACAGTTTCCGCTGCCGTAACAGTGGTAACATTAAGATTTTTCTTTAATTTAAGACCAATCTTCGTATCGTCACCAGTTTGTGTAATTTCTGTGGTGATGTTATCGTCGCCGTTTACCGTTACCTTAGAGCCTAGTTTATTAGTTTTTTCAGCGTTATTATCCGCATCAAAACGAAGGCCTTTATTGGTAAGTTCAGTTTTTGCGTCACCAATATTTTTATTGAGTTCAGTTTTAGTGTCAGCAATATTTTTGTTTAGTTCGGTTTTAGTATCGCCAATGTTTTTATTTAATTCATTCTTTGTATCAGCGATATTCTTGTTTAACTCAGTTTTAGCGTCATGCAATTGACCACCGTTAACCGCATCTTTGGAGTTTGCTGCCACATCGCCATTAGCAACATTGGTAATCTTTTGGTCATTTGCATTGATACCGTTTGGAGATACATAAGTCTTACCACCTACAGTTAAACCACCACTATTAATGATTGTGCCACCAGCTGTTACGCTGTCCAAACCAGTTAATGTTTTAGCTAACTTCACGTTCAATGTATTGCCGTCGGATACGACACCAATATTACTATCGGTCAAGTTCGCAGCCGCTGCACCACCTTTAATGGCAACAGTACCACCTAATTTCTTGTTAATAGTCGCGCCAGAGTCGCCATTAAAGTTCAAGCCTTTATCCACTTCGGATTTAGATGCTACATCTTTAATCGTTACGGTTTTTATTTTATCCGGATGGTTCTTATCTTGAACTGTCAATGCCACGTCACCATTGGCATCTACAGTATAATCACCATTGGAACCTGCCGCAGGATTCCCAACGAGACTAAAGTCCGTTGCATTAGCGCCTTGAGTTGTAATGGCTTCAGTAACTGTCTTCAATTGATCTTCTGTTGCAGCACGTCCGCTGACAGCAGTTGGATTAGTTACGCTCCATGTCTTATTATCAAGACCTGTTACGTAGTTACCCGTATTAGCAGGGGTTACACCATCAGATTGTTTACCTATGGTTACAGTGCCGGCTTTCACAGTTTCCGCTGCCGTAACAGATGTAACATTAAGATCCTTTTTTAATTTGAGGCCGATCTTCGTATCGTCACCAGTTTGACTGATTTCCGTCGTAATATTGTCGTCGCCGTTTACTGTTACCTTAGAGCCTAGTTTATTCGTTTTTTCAGCGTTATTATCCGCATCAAAACGAAGGCCTTTGTTGGTAAGTTCAGTTTTAGCGTCATGCAATTGACCACCGTTAACCGCATCTTTGGAGTTTGCCGCCACATCGCCATTAGCAACATTGGTAATCTTTTGGTCGTTCGCATTGATGCCATTTGGAGATACATAATTCTTACCACCTACGGTCAAACCACCACTATTGATGATTGTGCCACCAGCTGTTACGCTGTCCAAACCAGTTAATGTTTTAGCTAACTTCACGTTCAATGTTGTACCATCAGATACGACACCGATATTATTGTCCGTCAAGTTTGCAGCTGCGGCGCCACCTTTAATAGATAACTTATCGCCTAACTGCTTGTTGATTACAGCGCCGCTATCTCCATCGAAGTTAAGACCTTTAGCAATGGTCGTATTAATCGTAGAGATAGCATTTCTATTGGTCGTAATATCTTGTGTATTTTGAGCAATATCAGTCGTATTTTTGCCAATATCGGTTGTGTTCTTAGTGATATCAGCCGTGTTTTTAGCTATATCTTGTTTATTCTTGCCGATATCAGTAGTATTTTGAGCTATATCGGTCTTGTTCTTAGCTATATCTTGTTTATTTTTGCCGATGTCAGTTGTGTTTTGAGCTATTTTATCCTTATTTGTGTTAACTTGCGTATTAACAGCTTTTAACTGATCTTCCGTTGCAGCACGACCGGTTACGGCTTGTGGATTATCTACATCCCAAGCAGTATTGGTAAGACCAGTTACCGTGCCTGCAGTACCATCCACAGATACAGGATTAGCAGTTCCTAAGGTGATTTTATCCCCTAATCCGACAGTATATTCCTTACCGCCGGCTGCATTTGTACCTTCTTCTACAGTGATATTGCTGTTTTTAGCTTTCACAGTACTTGCCTTAGCAGTTCCACCGATAGCATCCTGCAACTGACTGAAGTTAACCGCATCAGTAGGATCTGTGCCTTTTGCTAGACCGGTAATCTTTTGATTATTTGCATTGATACCGTTTGGCGTTACGTAGGTCTTGCCGCCTACGGTCAAACCACTACTATTAATAGTTGTTCCACCAGCTGTTACGCTATCCAAACCGGTTAATGTTTTAGCTAGTTTCACATTTAATGTGCTGCCATCAGACACGACACCGATATTATTATCCGTAAGATCCGCCGTAGCACCACCTTTAATGGTAACAGTGTCGCCTAATTTTTTATTAATCGTAGCACCGCTATCGCCGTTAAAGTTTAATCCTTTATTGATATTGGTTACATTTGTATTGACCTTATCATTAACGGATTTCAACTGATCTTCCGTTGCAGCTCGACCACTTACAGCTTGAGGATTATCCGCGTTCCAAGACTTATTATCGAGTCCTGTCACAAAGTTACCGTTTGCACCGCCAGCACCACCAGCTTGTTTGCCCATAGTCACAGTGCCAGCTTTCACAGTATCAGCAGCAGTAACAGTAGTAACGTTGAGATCTTTTTTTAATTTAAGGCCGATCTTAGTATCGTCACCAGTTTGACTGATTTCTGTCGTGATATTATCATCGCCATTTACCGTTACCTTGGAACCCAATTTATTGGTCTTAGTTCCGCCTGTATCCGCATCAAACTTGAGACCTGTATTAATCACATCATTCTTCGCGGTCGATATATTATTGTTTAGCTCGGTTTTAGCATTATCTATATTGCCGTTCAGTTCAGTTTTAGCGTCATTAATATTTTTATTGAGCTCAGTTTTGGCATCACCGATATTTTTGTTTAATTCAGTTTTAGCATTATTAATATTGTTATTTAATTCGGTTTTAGCCGCATGAAGTTGACCGCCGTTAACTGCCTCTTTGGAATTAGCCGCCACTTCACCATCAGCAACATTAGTTATTTTCTTGTCGTTTGCATTGATGCCGTTCGGAGTTACATAGGTCTTACCACCTACGGTCAAACCACTACTATTGATAGTTGTACCCCCAGCCGTTACGCTATCCAAACCGGTTAATGTCTTAGCTAGTTTCACATTTAATGTGTTGCCATCAGATACGACACCGATATTATTGTCCGTCAAATTCGCAGCCGCTGCACCACCCTTGATGCTAAGCTTATCGCCCAACTGTTTGTTAATTACAGCGCCGCTGTCTCCATCAAAATTTAGACCTTTAGCGATAGTCGTATTGATGGTAGAGATAGAATTTTTATTGGTCGTAATATCTTGTGTGTTCTGTGCGATATTTTGTTTATTTTGTGTAATATCAGTCGTATTCTTACCAATATCGGTTGTGTTCTTGGTGATATCTGCCGTATTTTTAGCTATATCTTGCTTATTCTTACCGATGTCAGTCGTATTTTGAGCTATATCAGTCTTGTTCTTAGCTATATCTTGTTTATTCTTACCGATATCAGTCGTATTCTGAGCAATGTCAGTTGTATTTTGAGCTATTTTATCCTTATTTGTGTTAACTTGCGTATTAACAGCTTTTAACTGATCTTCCGTTGCGGCACGACCAGTTACGGCTTGTGGATTATTTACATTCCAAGTTGTATTAGTAAGACCTGTTATAGTTCCTGTGGTTCCATCCACGGTCACAGGATGTGCCGTACCTACAGCAAGTTTATTGCCCAATCCAACAGTGTATTCCTTACCACCATTTGCATTGGCACCTTCTGTTACGGTTATATTCGCGTCTTTCCCTTTTACCGTAGTGGCCTTAGCAGTACCACCGATAGCACTTTGTAATTGACTGAAATTAACCGCATCGTTAGGTGCTGTACCATTAGCAACACCAGTAATCTTTTGATTATTAGCATTGATGCCATCAGGTGTTACATAGGTTCTAGCACCTACACTCAAACCATTTTTACTAATAGTAGTATTTCCTGCATTAACGCTCTCTAATCCTGTTAAATATTTTGCCAACTTTACAGTCAATCTACCGGTACCATCGGATACAACACCAATATTATTATCGGATAATGCCCCTGTAGCACCGCCTTTAATGACTAGAGTATCACCTAATTTTCTCTTAATCGAAGCACCTGTATCGCTGCTAAAATAGAGCCCTTTTTCAAGAGTATTATTGATAGTGTTAATATCATTCTTATTAGTAGTAATATCACCTTGTATTTTTGTGATATTTCGTGCATTGGCACCAATACGGCTTGAGTTATCTGAGATATTCTGCGTATTTTGATTAATAAAATACTGATTGGAATTAACTCTCTCATTAACCCGCTTTAACTGATCTTCCGTAGCAGCACGCCCTGTAACAGGTGCTGGATTATTTACATTCCATGATGTATTGGTAAGACCTGTGACCGTTCCTGTACCACTATCTATGGTTACAGGATGCGAGGCCGCCCCTTTCCCTACAGTAATCTTATAGTTTAAGCCGACAGTATATTCTTTACCACCTTTCGCCGTTGAGTTTTCCCTTATCGTAATATTACCATCATCATTTGCTTTTACAATGGCTTCTTTAGCTGTACCGTTAATTGCTCGTTGCAACTGACCGTAGTTAACTGCGTCCTGACTACCGCTACCGTCTGCAACACCTCTAAGCTGTTGATTATTGGCATTAAGACCACCTGTTGACACATAGAGTTTACCGCCTACAGACACCCCTTTATTATCAATCGTAGCAGTTCCCGCTGTTACGCTATCCAAACCAGTTATTTTTTTAGCCAATTTCACATTTAGTGTGCCATTTCCGTCTGCTTGAACCCCAATATTGTTGTCAGCCAAAGCACCGGTAGCGCCACCTTTTATTCTTACTGTGTCACCTAATTTTACTTGGTTCTGAACAAAGTTATCACCATAAAAGAACAATCCTTTATCGATATTGTCCTTATTATATCTAATAGCATCGTGGATCGTGCTTTTACCTGTAAAGCCGATATCGCTCATCGTTAATTTACCGGTATCAGGATCGAGCGCCGCATTACCACCAAGGATATTTTTAGTAGTAGTGGCTAAATTGCCCAGGCTATTTGCTACGGCATATAACTGACTACCATTAATAGCATCTGTAGACGAAGCATTCATGCGCCCCGCCGCCACATTGGTAATCGTACGTTTTACCGTATCACTACCCACACTAAGCGTGGAGTCAGCACTGCCGCCAGCTAAATTCTTATACCACAAGCCATTTACAAACTGATTTGGCGTACTTACCACATTAGCCGTCTTGGAGTTGGCACCTAATGCAATCGATCGTTGTTGATTCGTATCAACTAATGCATTTTTACCGATGGCAATGGAATCATCTGCAGCTGCGATTGCAGCTTTACTCATAGCAATAGAATTATTTTTCGTCGCTTTTGCCGTCTCACCGATAGCAATAGAAGCCTCACCGCTAGCCGCGCTATCCCAACCCATAGCAGCAGCATTAGTAGCGTCAGCTGTAGAGTTCGCACCGATTGCGCGAGCACCCGCTGCCAATGCTTTTGCACCGTTACCGATGGCTACGCCCCAGTCGCCTCGAGATTGAGAGCCGTTACCCATAGCAACGGCACCGCCTTTAGATGCCTTCGCATTATTACCAAATGCCATGGAGGATCCGCCCCAAGCTCTGGCATTGGTACCAAATGCCTGATCATTATCGGCACCCACATACTTACCGGCCTCATCATATCCGGCCCAGGATGTATTACCAAGGGCAAAGCCATTTAAAGAAGCTACTTTTGTCAAATTACCGATAGCAACACCATTATTTACTTCAACGGTTGCATTTCTTCCGATTGCAACGCCTTGCACATTACCAACACCAGCCCTATTAGTTTCTGTAACAGTAGCACCTGTACCCAAAGCCACACTATTATCTGCCATTGCTGTACTATTGTCACCTATCGCTACAGTACCATTTTTAGCCTTAGCATTATCGCCCCATGGCAATGAAGATGCCTGCGCTTCAGTTGGTATAATCCCTCCTGCTAACATAACAGTACAGATAGAAATTCCGAGCATCTTGGCAAATACCGATGTCATTGTCGAACGTTTCGACATATTTTTCGCTGTTTCAGCCACAACGACATAACATCCTTTTGTACGACTCCAGATTACTTTAAAAATTCGGTTCATCTCGTCTTACTCCTTGCATAAAACTATCAGATTATATGAATATAATAAAATATTTTATAACTATTTTAAAAAGTAAAAATACAGTTAATATATGGCTATTTACCGATGCATATCATATTAAACATATCATATTCTATGGTAAAAGTAAAAAATTTTTCACTCTACACTCACTTCCAAATCATAAATATTTATGAATATACAAAAACTCCGCTATATACCTTATGAATATGCTAAATGTACTAATTTTTTCGCATAAAATTAACTTCATGAAAAAAATGTATTTCACCTTAGTAAACTATTATGATCCAATTGTTACTCACCTATTTCGATTATCTTACAAGTTAATCATGACATATATATGCTCATAACAACCATTGCATCTATTTCTTGCATGCAAAAAGGCACCAAAAGCATTTCGCTTTTGGCGCCTTTTATAAGCACTGCCGTATCAATATGTTATTTCATATTATTTCAAGCCCGCTTGTTGCATCAATAATGCAATTTGTGCTCTCATTTCTTCATTGTCGCGTTGTACTTTTTCGTATTTAGCTTTCAAAGCAGTCATTTCATCTTGCATTACGTACATGGAGCTGATAGGGCCTCCTTTGTAACGTTCAGGAACTGCTTTCTTCGCATCGGAAGTACCGAATTTACGAGTTACACCAGCATTCACCATGTTATGGTGGCTACCAACAGATACACCTACATGGAACATTGTATCTTCTGCTGTGTAATGTGCAACGCCAAGAGCCGCCGCAGTTTCACCTCTGTAATTACCGATACCGGCCATCACTTGAGTTGGTTCCAATGGATCATATTGAATAGGTTTCAATGCAGACATAGCCGCCGCATGAGCGCCTACACGTTGTGTTTCGCCCGCTACGGAGTTAATAGCATTAGCTAACCCATCTGTAGCACCTTTCAATTGATTTACGTTAACTGCATCCGTGCCGTTTACACCAGGGCCTACATTGGTAATTGTATTACCGCCGTTATTGAGACCATCTTTAGTAAGACTTACAGCATTACCGCTAGCAGGTGTAATTGTTACACCGCCACCGTTCATAACTGTCGTATTACCTGCCGCATCCTTAGTGGTTACTGTTTCAAGACCTTTCAAGTCTTTCGCCATACGAACTTTAAGGTTGCCAGTACCATCGGATACGACACCTAAATTGTCTTCTGTAGTTAACTTGCTAGCATCAGTAATACCACCCACTACATTAACTTGTTCGTTAAGCTTTTTCTTGATTATGGAACCGCTATCGCCACCGTATTTCATACCATCGTCTTTAGTTGCCACTTGGTGGGTCTTACCGTTTTCGTCTTGGTACTTAATACGAGTGATGTTGTTACCGTCTAAGTCTGGATCACCTTTATCAACGGTAATATCCGCATTACGGCCGTCTTTACCAGTTAAACCGATATGACCAACACCGTCTTTGCCGGACATGGATACAGCATCTTTACCATCTTTGCCTGTGATACCTACCTTGCCGTCTGTACCGTCAGCACCGTTAGGGCCAGTAATGGATACGCCGTCCTTACCGTTTTTGCCAACTTTTACTTTATCAGTAGTTAAGCTGTCAGTCTTAAGGTTTTTCGCCATCTTGATAGTAACATTACCATTTTGGTCGGCTACGGTTTTAATATTTTCGCCGGAGTATTTATCGTCAGACTCTGTACCTTCACCTTTGATAGTAACCTTTTGGCCTAAATCACGGTGGAATTCACCTGTATTACCAGCAAAATTCATACCTTTTTTCGTGATTTCATCACCTAGGTTAGTAATCTTATTATCCAAGGATTTGTGAGATTTTTGCAATTGATCTTCTGTAGCAGCGCGACCGCTTGTGATGTTGTTAGGATCCCAATCTTTGTTTTCCAAACCTGTCACATAACCGTCTTTACCATCAACAGATACCTTACCTGCTGCAATCTTACCATCTTTACCGTCAATAGTTACCTTGTCGCCAGCTTTAATAGTACCGTTTTCACCGTCAATTGTTACATTACCGGCTTTAATAGTACCTTTGTTGCCGTCGATGGTAACTTTATCACCAGCTTTGATTGTGCCTGTAGTACCGTCCATCGCGATTTGTTTTGTAGCATCAGAGCCCAATGTCACTTGGTCTTTGAGACTTACTTCATAGTTCTTGGAACCATTCGCATTAGTGCTAGGTGTTACAGTAATATTATTACCTGCCGATACCGTTGTGGATGCAGCTGCTGTAGCTTTATCCAATTGAGATTTATTAACTGCATCGTTAGGATCTGTGCCGTCAGCTACATTCGTAATCTTATTACCGCCATTATTTAAGCCGTCTTTTGTAAGACTCACTGCATTACCACCAGCACGATTGATTGTCATGCCATCACCATTGATAACAGTATTATTGCCGCCGTTTGTAAAAGTAGCAGACGTTAAGCCTTTCAATTCTTTCGCCAAGCGCAATTTCAATGTATCGGAACCGTCGGAAACAACACCGATGTTGTCTTCAGTCGCTAATTTGCTTTCATCGGAGATACCGCCCTTAACATTCACTTGATTGTTAAGTTTCTTTTTAATTACATTGCCTGTATCGCCACCGTACATCATACCATCATCAAGGGTTGCGAGCGTATGTGTATTGCCGTCTTTATCTTCGGTCACTAAACGATTAATGCTTGTGCCATCTACACCGTTTTTAGCGTCGCCACCTTTAATTGTAACGCCATCTTGACCATTTTTACCAGCAATTGCCACACTATTAGCTTTGAGGTTTTTGTTCATCTTCACATCGATAGTTGTGTTGCCATCTTGATCTTGTGTGATGAAAGTTTTAATGTTTTCACCGCTGTAGTTAGCATCAGCATCATTACCTTCGCCCTTAACAGTAACCGTAGAGCCAAGTTTATTAGTTTTTACGCCGCCACTGTTAGCATCAAATTTCAAGCCTTTATTAGTTAATGCATCTTCGCTATCTTTGATTTTGTCTTTCAAGTAATCCACATTAACCGCTTCGCTACCATCGTTGCCTGTAGCATACGCCACATTTGTTACATGAGTACCACCAGTTTTATTAGCATAAGTAGGACCTTCATAAGTTACTTTTGTCTTATCAACAGCACCATTATCCAAATTATACTTAACAGCACGATCATTTAATTTGTCGAGACTAGATTTAGATGCAACATCCTTAATCTTAACAGTTTCTTTTTGACCTGCATGGTTTTTATCCTCTACAGTTAAGTCAACATCACCGTTAGAATCAACTGTATAAGCATTATCTGCAGCAGCTGTATTTTTCACCAAACGGTAATCTGTAGCAGCAGCACCTTGGTTCTTAACAACATCACTAATCTTTTTCAATTGATCTTCTGTAGCAGCGCGACCGCTTACAGGATTAGTTGTATTCACATCCCAATCTTTATTATCAAGACCAGTTACATAGTTGTTAGAATCAGCGTGTTTACCCATTGTTACACCGCCGGCTTTCACAGTATCTGTAGCCGTCAATGTTTGAACATTAAGATTTTTGTTCAATTTAACGCCGATTGTAGTATCATCGCCGGTTTGCGTAATTTCAGTAGTAATATTACCATCACCATTTACTGTTACTTTAGAACCAAGTTTGTTCGTTTTTACATCGTTATTATCAGCATCGAAACGAAGGCCCTTGTTGATAAGTTCATTTTTAGCATCGTGCAATTGACCGCCGTTGACTGCATCTTTGGAATTAGCAGACACATCCCCGTTAGCAACATTCGTTACCTTTTGGTCATTTGCATTGATACCTGTTGGAGATACATATGTTTTACCACCTACAGTCAAACCGCTGTTGTTGATAGTAGTACCACCAGCTGTAACGCTATCTAAACCGCTTAACGTTTTCGCCAATTTCACATTCAATGTGCCATTGCCATCAGATTCAACACCGATATTACCGTCGGATAATGTGCCTGTTGCACCGCCTTTGACAGACAGTTTTTCACCTAATTTTTTATTGATAACTGCACCGGAGTCACCATCAAAGTTCAAACCTTTATCAATAGCAGTTTTATTAGTGTTAACTTTATCATTAACCTTTTTCAACTGATCTTCTGTAGCACCGCGACCGGATACAGCCACAGGATTATCTACATTCCAATCTGTATTTGTAAGGCCTGTTACATGACCAGCATCACCGTCTACAGTTACAGGGTTTGCAGTACCTACGGTAATTTTATTACCTAAACCAACAGTATATTCCTTACCGCCTGCTGCGTTTGTACTTTCTGTTACAGTTACATTCGCATCCTTTGCTTTTACAGTGGATGCTTTGGCTGTACCGCCGATAGCAGCTTGTAATTGTCCATAGTTAACTGCATCATTAGTGCTACTACCATCTGCAACATTAGTAATCTTTTGATTATTCGCATTGAGACCTGTTGTAGATACATAGTTCTTACCACCTACGGTCAAGCCACCATTATCAATCTTAGTATTACTAGCTGTAACGCTATCTAAGCCTGTCAATGTTTTAGCTAATTTCACATTCAATGTGCCATTACCATCGGATACAACACCGATATTACCGTCAGACAATGTGCCTGTAGCACCGCCTTTAACAGTTACAGTATCACCTAATTGTCGATTACTTACAGTGCCTGTGTCGCCAGCAAAGTTCAAGCCTTTATTAATCTTTGTGTTAATAGTGGAAATATCTTGCTTATTTTTAGCGATATCAGTTTTGTTATTCGCAATGTCGCCAGCATTTTTTGTGATATTTTGCTTGTTAGTATTGATATCTCCAGCATTTTTATCGATGGCAGCTTTATTGGTATTAACTTTATCGTTTACCTTTTTCAACTGATCTTCTGTCGCAGCACGGCCGGATACAGCTACAGGATTATCTACATTCCAGTCTTTATTTTGAAGGCCTGTTACATGGCCTGTAGTACCATTAATCGTTACAGGGTTCGCTGCACCTATTGTAACGGTGTTACCCAAAGTCATATTAATAGTTGTATCACCATTAGCTTGTGTAATTGCGGCATTAATATTGTTGCCGTCACCTTTGATGGTAACTTTAGAACCTAATAGATTATTTTTCGTGCCACCTGTATTAGCATCAAAGTTAAGGCCTTTATCTATTGTGTCTTTATTGAATTTAATAGCATCGTGAATCGTGCCTTTACCTGTGTTACCGATATTGCTCATCGACAAGTTACCCGTATCAGGGTCAAGCGCTGCATTGCCACCTAAAATGCCTTTTGTAGTACTTGCCAAATTACCTAAAGTATTAGCAACACCATATAATTGGCTACCGTTGATTGCATCTGTAGATTGTGCATTCACACGACCGGCAGCTACATTTGTAATGGTACGTTTTACCGTATCACTACCTACACTGATTGTGGAATCAGCAGAACCGCCGGCATAGTTTTTATACCATAAACCATTTACCAATTGATTTGGTGTGCTTACTGTAGCATCAGTCTTGGAGTTAGCACCTAGTGCAACGGAACGTTCATGTGCAGCATTAGCAGATACACCTAATGCCATAGAGTTTGTTTGCTCAGCTTTACTGCTTAAACCTAATGCTACAGCACCTACCGCACCAGTAGATGTAGAAGATTGCACACCTATTGCTAGGGAATTACCACCAGATGCAACAGAACCATCACCAGCCGCGATATCAGCGTAGCCATTTGTAGTACTACCCCAACCGAGTGCAGTAGAGTGAGAGCTATTAGTTGTAGCATTCGTCCCCAATGCAGAAGAGCCCTGTTTCAAAGCTTTAGAGCCATTACCGATAGCTACCGCCCAATCACCTCTAGATTGAGAACCGTTACCTATAGAAACCGCACCACCACCACTGGATTTCGCATCATTACCGAACGCCATGGAAGAACCACCATAAGCACGTGCATTGGAACCGAAGGCTTGGTCATTATCAAGACCTATCAATTGATTGTTTTCATCATAACCGGCACGTGCATTGTTACCAAGGGCAAAGCCATTAGTGGATGCCACGCGTGTTTCATTACCCAAGGCCACACTGTTATTCGTAGTGGAACGAGAATTATGACCGATAGTTACAGCTTGTGCGCCATCAGCACTAGTACCGGAACCAACCGCAATTGCATTAACAACCTTAGTCGTTGCACCTTGACCGATAGCGATACCGCCTGTTCTTTGATTTGCAGGAACATCTTTTCCTTTATTAACGTCAACAGTTACAGTTGCACCTTGACCGATAGCGATCCCACTCTGCGTTTTACCTTCATCAGTATCACCTCTACCTACAGATGCATTAGTACCGATTGAAATACTATAGTCACCCTTAGATGCCGTATTATCACCGATAGCGATACCACCGTCATTTTCAGCTTGTGCACCGTTACCTCTTGTAATAGGTGCCCCCAAGGCATCCGTAGGCATCATAACACCCGTCAACATAACGGCAACTGCTGTAGCACCTACCATTTTAGAAAATACAACCGACAAAGAGGAACGTTTCGTCATGTTTTTTGCTGTTTCTGCCACAACGACATAGCAGCCCTTTGTGCGATTCCAAATCACTTTAAATACTCGATTCATTAATCTTTCTCCTATAAAACTTATAAAACTTACTAACTAACTATCTACATTTTTAATGAAATAACAATGATGGATCGATGATGTATTGAGAATTCATCGACATTCTTGAATGTGTATATCTAAAATACCACATATTACAGGAATTGTAAACTTTTTTTCATTTTATTTTCATAAAACTTTTGTGTTTAAGACATTAATAATTTCGATAAAATTAAATATACTGAATATTCTGCATAAATGCTGTATTTTTTTACTATTATTCACCAACTTTCATAAATAATACTAGTATGCTCCATAATTATGTACCAATATCACTTCATATATAACCAATTTATTTTCTCTTCATCATTCTGATTTATGATAGACCATATAATAGAATGATATCTTTTCATAAACAGATATCGTACAGTGTTTCTACCATTTTGACTCAATGTACGTACACAATTACTACATACCTACTTAAGCCAATTAACTATTGCACAATCAATAAAGGTAGCATTTTATTATATAGTAAAAGGAATGACAGGTGAAATTCAAATCGCCGTCATTCCTTTTTTATTCTAAGGCACTCTAAAGGCGTATTGGCGGGCTTTATAGGATTTATAGAAATAGAGCATATGTGTATAAAAACAATTTATACGATTACTCCATGTGTTTTTTAATTTTTATTGTTATACTGAAAGCAGAAAGGAGGAAGAAATCTATGTCAGAACTCAATATCTTACAACAAAATATAGATAAACCAAATACGGTTACAGAAGAAGATATCGTAGTTACACGAGATAATCAAACTTTCACAATCAAAGGTCGCTTTAATGGGGAAGAAGGCGTATTCACATATGATGCGGACGTTCAACCTAACGATCAGTTACAATTTCTGCATCACAATTTTACGGCCATCGTAAAAAAAATTACATATAAGGTGATTCAAGGTCAGCGAATCACATTGATTGCAAAATTATATGCATAAAAATATCGGGGTATTGTTAATACAAACAACACCCCGATATTTTTTATCGGTCATACAATTATAAGAAATACAATACAACACAACAACACTTAATGCTTATAATTGAATCATCTAAAATTATTGAATTGTGGGCGCATTAATCGCCTTGCGAAGGTCCACTGTGTGAAGTTCGTCCATTGCAGGAGCCGCTTTTTCATCCACAGGTTTCACGCGATTATTGCCGTCTTTCATAGCTTCATTCAAGCTGAAGATCACCATTTCGTTCATGTAGAAACGCAATTCATCATCATGTACATTGGCTGTATTGCGATCCAAGATATCGATGATTTGTTGCGCATAGTCCAATTTAGCATCTTCAGATACAGTCGCATGTTCTGTAAAGAACTGTTTGTAATCGTTGTACAAACGATCTAACGCCATGCGCGCATAGCTGTCGTTTTTGTAACGATGACTCACAATGTACCAGCTGCGACGAACGTTCATGTAGTACAACACATTGTTACGATACCGTTCTTGACCGGTCATAACACGGGAATCGTCCATGATACGTTTGCCCTTTTGGTCCAATTGGAATTGTGTGAAAGCATTCACTACGTCGCGAACTTCTTCGCTAGGTACAGGAACTGCAACTTCTGCTTCAATCACGTTTAATGGTTCAGCCGGTTGTTCCGGCATCATCAATCGATCTTGAGCCGCATCCGCTTGACCTACTGCACACACACAAGCAAGTGCCAATACAGGCATAAATGTTTTGAATTTCATAAATCCTCCTAATGATGAGCCGCCCCCCGAAGGGCGGCTTTCATATTCCTTACATGATTCTTACATGACTAGAGTATACTAAATAACCCATTTAATCAAGTCAAATTTACTTTGTAAGCCCTGCTTGTTGCATCAACAATGCAATTTGAGCCTTCATTTGTTCATTATCTTCCTTCACAGAAGACAATTCATTGAGGCTTTCTTGCATGCGTGCATTTTCAGCTTTCAACGCTGTCACTTCATCTTGTAACACATAAACGGAGCTGATAGGGCCACCTTTATAACGTTCTGGAATCGCTTTCTTCGCATCGGAGTTACCGAATTTGTGAGTTACACCGGCATTCACCATGTTATGGTGGCTACCAATAGATACGCCTACATGGAACATAGTGTCTTCTGCTGTGTAATGTGCAACGCCAAGAGCCGCCGCAGTTTCACCTCTGTAATTACCGATACCGGCCATCACTTGAGTTGGTTCCAATGGATCATATTGAATAGGTTTCAATGCAGACATAGCCGCTGCATGTGCGCCTACACGTTGTGTTTCGCCCGCTACAGCATTGATAGCATTCGCCATCTTATCCGTTGCACCTTTTAACTGATTTACATTAACTGCATCTGTACCATTTACACCAGCAGCAACATTGGTAATCTTGTTACCGCCATTGTCCAAACCATCTTTAGTAAGGCTTACTGCATTACCGCTAGCAGGTGTAATCGTCATGCCGCTACCATTTACAACCGTGGAGTTCCCTGCAGCATCTTTAGTCGTTACTGTTTCAAGACCTTTCAAGTCTTTCGCCATACGAACTTTAAGATTATTGCTACCGTCGGATACAACGCCTAAATTGTCTTCAGAAGTCAACTTGCCAGCATCAGTAATGCCACCGATTACGTTTACTTGTTCATTAAGCTTTTTGTTGATTACAGCACCAGAATCGCCACTGTATTTCATACCGTCGTCTTTAGTCGCCACTTGATGTGTTTTACCGTTTTCGTCTTGGTATTTAATACGAGTGATTTCGTTGCCATCAAGATTAGGGTCTCCTTTTTCAGCAGTGATATCCGCACTACGGCCGTCCTTACCATTAAGACCGATGTGACCAATGCCGTCTTTACCGGACATGGATACAGCATCTTTACCGTCTTTACCAGCAATACCTACCTTGCCATCTGTGCCGTTCGCTGCATCAGGACCTGTGATGGATACGCCATCTTGACCATCTTTACCAACTTTAATAGTGCCTTTATTACCGTCGATTTCAACCTTGTCACCAGCTTTGATTGTGCCTGCATTACCATCGATAGCGATTTGTTTCTTCGGATCGGAGCCTAATGTTACTTGGTCTTTAAGGCTTACTTCATAGTTTTTAGAACCATTCGGATTGTCGCTTGGTGTAACCTTAATATTATCGCCTGCTGTTACCGTCGTAGTCGCAGCAGCTGCAGCTTGATCCAGTTGAGATTTATTGACTGCATCAGTTGGAGCTGTACCTTTAGCTACATTCGTAATCTTATTGCCACCATTATCCAAACCATCTTTAGTTAGGCTCACAGGGTTACCGCTAGCAGGTGTAATCTTCATACCCCCACCATTTACAACAGTAGTGTTACCCGCAGCATCTTTAGTTGTTACTGTTTCAAGGCCTTTCAAGTCTTTTGCCATACGAACCTTGAGGTTATTGCTACCATCGGATACTACACCTAAATTATCTTCAGTAGTCAACTTGCCAGCATCAGTAATACCGCCGATTACGTTTACTTGTTCGTTAAGCTTTTTATTGATTACAGCACCGCTATCGCCACCGTATTTCATACCGTCATCTTTGGTTGCCACTTGGTGGGTCTTACCATTTTCGTCTTGGTACTTAATACGAGTGATTGCGTTACCTTCAATATCAGGGTCGCCTTTTTCAGCAGTGATATCAGCACTACGACCATCCTTACCATTAAGGCCAATGTGACCAATGCCGTCTTTACCAGACATGGATACAGCATCTTTACCGTCTTTACCTGTGATACCTACTTTGCCGTCTGTACCGTTCGCACCATCTGGACCTGTGATAGATACACCATCCTTATTATCACCTTTGCCAACTTTTACAGATTCAGCTTTAAGATTTTTGCTCATCTTCACGTCAATGGTTGTGTTACCTGTTGCCGCATCTTGTTTGATGAAAGTCTTGATATTTTCACCGCTATAATCGGCATCAGCAGCTTTACCTTCACCTTGTACGATTACGGTAGAACCTAATTTACTAGTTTGTACACCGCCTACATTAGCATCAAATTTAAGGCCTGTTGCAGTTTGATTTGCCAAAGCTTGTTTCAATTGGTCTTCTGTTGCGGCACGACCAGATACAACATTACCTGGATCCCAATTCTTATTATCAAGACCAGTAATATAGTTGCCTGTATTACCAGGATTCGCACCATCAGCTTGTTTACCCATTGTTACGTCCCCTGCTTTCACAGTGTCCGTAGCCGTAACAGATCTAACATTAAGATCTTTCTTTAATTTAAGAGCAATCTTAGTATCATCACCAGTTTGAGTAATTTCTGTAGTGATGTTGTCATCACCGTTTACAGTTACTTTAGAGCCTAATTTATTCGTTTTTTCATCGTCATTATCCGCGTTAAAACGAAGGCCTTTATTGATAAGGTCTGTTTTAGTATTATCAATTTTATTATTTAAATCATTCTTGGTATTCGTAATTTGGTCACCAAGATCTTGCTTAACTTGATGTAATTGACCGCCGTTAACTGCATCTTTAGAGTTAGCAGCCACGTCGCCATTAGCTACATTGGTGATCTTTTGGTCATTTGCATTGATACCGTTTGGAGATACATAATTCTTACCACCTACGGTCAAACCGCCGTTATTGATGGTAGTATCACCAGCTGTAACACTGTCCAAACCTGTCAATGTTTTAGCCAATTTTACATTCAAAGTACCTGTACCGTCGGATACAACACCGATATTGTTATCAGACAATGTGCCTGTAGCACCGCCTTTAACGGCAACAGTATCACCCAATTTCTTATTGATTGTTGCACCGGAGTCACCGTCAAAGTTCAAACCTTTTTCAATAGTTTTATTGATAGTAACAATATCGCCAGCGTTCTTTGCAATATTTTGCGTATTATTAGCAATATTAACGGCATTTGTTGTGATATTTTGTTTGTTATCAGCGATAGCTTGTTTATTTTTGTCGATTTGATCCTTATTGGTATTAACCGTATCGTTAACCTTTTTCAACTGACCATAGTTAACCGCATCATTAGAGTTAGTGCCATCAGCTACATTGGTAATCTTTTGGTTGTTCGCATTGATACCGTTTGGAGATACATAGTTCTTACCATCTACGGTCAAACCGCCGTTATTGATAGTAGTGCCGCCAGCTGTAACGCTGTCCAAACCGGTCAATGTTTTAGCCAATTTAATATTTAGCGTATCAGTGCCATTGGAAACGACACCGATATTGTTATCTGTCAATTTAGTTGCATCAGTCACGCCGCCTACAACATTAGTTTGTTCGCCTAATTTACGAGTGAATTTATTGTCTGCAGCACCTGCAGCTTTTACATCACCTGCATAAGATACGCCTTTTTCCACTTCCGTTTTAACTGCGAACAATTGGCTGCCATTGATAGCATCCGTGGATGTAGCAGAAATACGACCGGCCGCTACATTAGTAACAGTCCGTTCCATGCCTGCCTTGCCTACACTTACTGTGGAAGCAGGATTTGTGCCTGCAAAGTTATGAGTTGCCCCATTGATTGTTGCAGAAGAAGTAGCCACAGCCGCTGCTGTTTCAGAGCCATTACCGATAGCTACGGCATTGTCATTAGCTACTTTCGTATTATTACCAAGAGCTAAACCGTTAGCCCCTGTTACAGTAGCACTGTTACCTAGAACCATGCCATTGTCACCGGAAATAGTAGAGTTACTACCTACTGCATAGGAATTATCCGTTGTAATGGTGTTTTTATAACCAAACGCACCAGCTGTATTACCTTTAACCGTACCAGCAGTAACCTTTTTAATTTTATCGCCATTAGCTTCTGTAGTTTCTGTAACAGTAGCAGTCCCTACCGTATTGTCACTACCGATAGCATATGCATTATTACCGTAAACCTTATTGCCTTTACCAAGAGCACCTGCGGATGCACCAGATAAAGCGGCATTCGTCATATCAAAGCCCACTGTATTTGTATCGCCGAGAGCTGTGGATTTCTCCCCATAAGCACCAGCCTGACTACCAATAGCAAGAGAGTTATTCCCCCAGCTACGAGCCATAGCACCGATAGCGGTGCTAGCCACACCTTTTGACAAGGAGTTAGCACCGATAGCATTAGAACCCGTGCCTAAAGACTGCGTCATCATACCAATAGCAAGGCTGGCATTTCCGATAGATGCAGTATTTACATAGTTCTTACTATCATTAAGAGCTGCTGTACCCAATCCACCTGGATGCAACGCAGCCACTTCACGGTTAAAGTTTTTCTGCGTACCTGGCACCGCTAAATCAGGAATAGCCTTATATAAATCAGGCTTTGCCTGATCGATATCATCACCGCCGATAGCGATAGAAGACTGACCAATAGATCTTACATCACCGCCGATAGCGACAGATTGTGTGCCATATACCTTCGCTACGCTACCGATAGCTACAGATTGTGAAAACAGCTGTCCATCACCATCAGCAGTAGCATTTCTTCTAATTATATTAGCTTCTGCTGCAGCACCGATGACTACGTCACCACGAGAACCGTAAGAAGCGGCTTCTGCACCCATTACAACTGCACCGGATCCAGGTTGTTGATGATACTTGGAAATCGTGCTCTTCGCTTGACGACCTATTACAATATCGCCATTTTCCTTTGCAACTGACCCTTGACCGATAGCAATAGTACCCGCAGGATATGGAACCTTCACTCGTTGTTGACCTTCAGCCTTTGCACCATTACCGATGGCAATACCATTTTCACTTGTTGCTAATGTAGTCGCGTCATTACCTACAGCCACAGACTTAGCACCTGCGGATTTCGCATTATCACCGACTGCAACGCTATTGCTACCAGTAGCAGCAGCGCCAGGGCCTTGTACTACATTTGCTTCTGCAATTCCCGATACTAAACAACCCGTAATAGCAAACACGCATAAAGCCGCACGGAAAGTAATGCTCGTTCTTGCAGAATTCACACTAGCTTTACCGCCACCACTCTTAACTAACTCAGATACTACAACGTAGCAATTTTTAGCTTTACTCCAAATTACATTATAAATTCGATTCATGTTATTCCTTTCTCACGAACTACCGATTCTACCGGTTACGCATTCTGTTTATAGCCTCATATAAAAAACAAAATAAAAGAAGAAGTAATAGACATAAAAAATCATCTACACTTCTAACATAAAACAATAGTACTCAATACTATAGTTTAAGTACTATTACGTATATCTTTTTCCTTTAAGATACTCACTCTAGTGACTACTATATCAAAAATATTCAATATTGTAAACAACTTTTTCATGTTTCATTCATTTTTATAGTTTATTTAATAGATTTAAAAAATAAGATAGAAATTCTTCATCTTTTCTATATATTTATGGAATTAAATTTACATATTCATATATGAGAGATTTAGTCTATGTATGACAAAAGCCGAGGCAGTTTGTGCCTCGGCTTTCACCATTTATATAGTCTAAATTTTATTGAATTGTGGGCGCATTAATCGCTTTGCGAAGATCCACTGTATGAAGTTCGTCCATTGCAGGAGCTACTTTTTCATCCACAGGTTTCACGCGATTATTGCCGTCTTTCATAGCTTCGTTCAAGCTGAAGATAACCATTTCGTTCATGTAGAAACGCAATTCATCATCATGTACATTGGCTGTATTGCGATCCAAGATATCGATGATTTGTTGCGCATAGTCCAATTTAGCATCTTCAGATACAGTCGCATGTTCTGTAAAGAACTGTTTGTAATCGTTGTACAAACGATCTAACGCCATGCGCGCATAGCTGTCGTTTTTGTAACGATGACTCACAATGTACCAGCTGCGACGAACGTTCATGTAGTACAACACATTGTTACGATACCGTTCTTGACCGGTCATAACACGGGAATCGTCCATAATACGTTTGCCCTTTTGGTCCAATTGGAATTGTGTGAAAGCATTGACTACATCGCGAACTTCTTCGCTAGGTACAGGAACAGCCACTTCCGCTTCAATCACGTTTAATGGTTCAGCCGATTGTTCTGGCATCATCAATGTATCACGAGCCGCATCCGCTTGACCTACCGCACACACACAAGCCAGTGCCAATACAGGCATAAATGTTTTGAATTTCATACTTCCTCCTTATGATGAGCCGCCCCCGAAGGGCGGCTTTCATATTCCTTACATGATTAGACTAAGAATTCTCCCTTATTTAGAAAGACCCACTTGTTGCATAAGTAATGCGATTTGAGCTTTCATTTCTTCATTATCTCGTTGTACTTGATTGTATTTAGCAGTTAACTCTAGGTCATGTTGTTGCATACGAGCATTATCAGCCTTAACGGAAGATAATTCGTTGAGGCTTTCTTGCATGCGTGCATTTTCAGCTTTTAACGCAGTCATTTCATCTTGCATTACGTATATGGAGCTGATAGGGCCACCTTTGTAACGTTCAGGAACCGCTTTCTTCGCATCGGAAGTACCGAATTTACGAGTTACACCAGCATTTACCATGTTATGGTGGCTACCAACAGATACGCCTACATGGAACATAGTGTCTTCTGCTGTGTAATGTGCAACGCCAAGAGCCGCCGCAGTTTCACCTCTGTAAT
>ERZ791922.294-NODE-294-length-37050-cov-3.583701_pt1 | contig 37050 bp, 29 predicted proteins | sample MGYA00510134_ERZ791922 | MGnify/ENA primary metagenome ERZ791922 (study PRJEB30046, sample SAMN00792101) | human gut metagenome | study: EMG produced TPA metagenomics assembly of the A metagenome-wide association study of gut microbiota in type 2...
TTGAGAAAAAGAAGCATTTGGGAAAAAGTACACAAAAAAGAAGCGCATGTAAGGGGGAAATTGATAAGAAAATTAGTGAAAATCACGAAGTTTATATAAAAACAAGAAAAAAGTGGGATTTTTTTTACAGAAATGTTAAAATTATAAAAAAATTATATTGCAAATTGGATTGTTACCTTTAAGGGCAAAACCGGAGTTAGAGATGGAAGACATTATAGCATGGCTTTTAAAGTCTTCTTGAGTTATAACGTCCGGTTTTTATTTTTCCCCAAAACCTGCCTGGAGAGGAAGAAAAATAATCCAGAACTGCAAAATATAAAAGGAAATGGAGGAAAGGGAAAGGCCTTAATGGCCTAAAAGGAAAAAGTATGAAAAAGTATAATTTAAAAAAGAAGGGAATGGCAGCAGCGGCGCTTACGCTTGCATTTGGAATGCTTGCACCAAGTATTTCATTTGCAGCAGGAACTCCGGTAAATGTGCTTTCCGGAACTGAAAATCAAATGAGTTCTGATAAAGAAGTTGTTTATGTAAATAACTATTCAGCAGCAAAGCGTAATGTCAATTTTAATGATAACTGGAAGTTTTATCTAGGTGATGCAGCAGGTGCTGAGCAACCGGCATTTGATGATTCCAAATGGGAGCATGTAAATCTGCCGCATGACTACAGTATTGAGCAAGAATACTCAAAAGAAATGGAAGCAGAGAGTGCGTACCTTCCGGGTGGAATTGGCTGGTACAGAAAGAGTTTTACACTTGGAAAAACAGCTGAAAATAAACGTGTTCGAATTGATTTCGGTGGTGTATATATGGATGCTACAGTATGGGTCAATGGAACACAAGTGGGAAGCCATCCGTATGGATATACACCATTCTCATTTGACATCACTGATCTGGTGAAATTTGATGGAGAAAATGTAATTACAGTAAAGGTAAATCATCAGACACCATCCAGTCGTTGGTATTCAGGAAGTGGTATTTATAGAGGCGTAGATTTAAATATAGTAGATTCTGTTCATGTGGACTTATATGGAACAAAAGTGGAAACTCCAAATTTGGAGACAGAAAAAGATGGAGCAGTAGCTACAAATATTAAAACAACGGTAGCTAATGATTCAGATAGAGAACAGAATGTAACATTGACTCACACCATTTTCAAAAAAGGTGGAGAGCCGACTGCTAACATTGGAACTGTAACAACAGAAGCAAAAGCAATTGCTGCAGGTGAAACCGCAGAAATTGAAGCAACTGTAAGTGCACAGAATCCTGAATTGTGGAGTACAACAAATCCGGCGCTTTATACAGTTCGTACAGAAGTGAAGATCGGTGAAGATGTTGTAGATACATACGATACAGAGTATGGATTCCGTTATTTTAAATTTGATGCAAATAGCGGATTTTCATTGAATGGAACAAATATGAAACTGAAAGGTGTTTGTATGCACCACGATCAGGGAGCGCTTGGAGCAGAGGCATGGGAGCGCGCAATTGAGCGACAGGTGGATATCCTGAAAGAAATGGGATGTAACTCTATCCGTGTGACACACAACCCGGCAGCAGAAGAGCTGATTAATATTTGTAATGAAAAAGGTATTCTTGTAATTGAGGAAGTTTTTGATGGTTGGAAATGGGCAAAGAATAGTAACAGAAATGATTATGCAAGATTCTTTGACCAAGCAATTGAAAGTGACAATCAGATTCTTGGAAAAGAAGATGGAATGAAATGGTCACAATTTGATTTGACAGCAACTGTTAAGAGAGGATGGAATGCACCATCAGTCATTATGTGGTCTCTTGGTAATGAGGTTCAGGAAGGTGCGACATATGTTTTAACACAAGAGTATGCGAATGTTCAAGCGGACTTGATTAAGTATGCTACAGCACTGGATACAACAAGACCTTGCACTAGAGGTGATAACAAGTTAAAGGCAGAGTCTATCGGAATTCCGAGAACAATGATGAACTCAATGACAGAAGCAAATGGTACAGTTGGGTTAAATTATTGCGATGGTGGAAAATATGATAATCTTCACAAATCAAATCCGACATGGAAAATCTATGGTTCAGAAACAGCTTCTGCAATTAATAGTAGAGGTGTTTATGATAGAACGAATGGAAGTAAGGCGAATCAGAAGCTGACGTCTTATGATAATTCGGCAGTTAACTGGGGAGCAGTAGCTAGCAGTGCTTGGTATGATGTTATAAAAAGAGACTTCGTAGCGGGTGAATATGTGTGGACAGGATTTGATTATCTTGGAGAGCCAACCCCGTGGAATGGAACTGATAAGGGGGCAAAAGGAGATAAATGGCCATCTCCAAAAAATTCTTATTTTGGAATTGTTGATACAGCGGGATTTCCAAAAGATACCTACTATTTTTATCAGAGTCAGTGGAATGATACTGTAAAAACATTGCATATGCTCCCAGCATGGAATGAAAATGTTGTTACAAAGGATGGTAGTGGAAAAGTACCAGTTGTTGTTTACACAGATGCAAAGAAAGTAGAATTATTCTTTACGGATGCTGCTACAAAAACAAAAACATCTTTAGGTGTAAAAGAATTTACTAAAATGAATTCAAACACAAGTGGTTATACATACCAATATTATAATGGAGATGGAAAGTCAAACCAGGAACATCAGAATTTATATTTAACTTGGAAAGTTCCGTTTAAGGCAGGTACAATTTCAGCAGTTGCATATGATGAGGCGGGTCAAGTTATTAAGGAATCAGAACTTGAAGGACGTACTTCATTAACAACAACAGGCGCCAAGAAAGATTTGAAAGCTACTGTGGATCGTGACACAATTGTAGCAGATGGCGCAGATTTAAGTTATATCGCAGTGGATGTAACAGATAAAGATGGCAATATTATTCCAGACGCAGAAGATAAGGTAACATTTAAGGTAGAAGGCGAAGGGAAATTGGTAGGTGTTGATAATGGTCGACAGGATGATCATACATCTTACCAGGCAAATAGTAGAAATGCGTTTGCAGGAAAAGTATTAGCGATTGTTCAGTCTACGAAGAAAGCGGGAACGTTTAAAGTAACTGCAAGTGCACCAGGATTAACAGAAACTTCAGTTACGGTGAAGACAACTCCTATGCAGGAAGACACATCCGGAGAAGCTGTATTGAATTACTATGAAATGTCTAAATATTATTATGTGAAGACAGGTAATCAACCACAACTTCCAGCAACAATAAAAGCAGTTTATTCTGACGGAACAAATAAGGAAGTTGACGTAGAATGGAATCCAATTTCAGATGAACAAATAGCACAGCCTGGAACATTTTCTGTAGCAGGTACAACAGCCGAGGGCGACAGTATTTCAGTGGTTGTTAATATGATTGATCAGGTTGTAGGATTACTGAATTATTCTACAACGGTGCCATTAAACGGAGAACCAACATTACCAACATCCAGACCGGCAGTATTGCAGAATGGTGAGATAATGAATGCGTCATTCCCAGTAGAATGGGGAACACCAGATAAAGGCTATGATCAAGAAGGAATTGTAACAGTAAAGGGTACAGCAGATGTTTTAGGACAGCAGTTGGGTGTAACAGCAACCATTCGTGTAGAAAAAGAAAAAATTACAATTGGAAATAATGCCGCTGGTGCAGCATACTTAAGTCAAGATATACCGGAAGATCAGCAGTCAGATACATTAGAAGCGATTACTGATGGAAGTACAAGTATCGGAGATAATAATGATGGTGGAGCAAATGAAACATGTTGGTCAAACTGGGCAACAAGGGAAACTAAGCCTACATCAGAGATTACTTTCCGTTATGCGACTCAGCAGAGTATGGGAAAAGTGATTGTGCATTTCTCAAGAGATAATGGAGCAATGGCTTTTCCGACCGCTGGAAAGACAAAATTATTTATTTCTGAAACAGGGGAAGATGGTTCGTGGAAACCATTAGCTGCCAAAGAGACAATTGCAGAATCAGAGGATCCGACACGTGTAAAAGCATATACTTATACATTTGATCCTATAACAGCAACTTTCTTAAAGTTACAGGTGACAAATGCAACGCAGGAAGAATCAGGTAAGAATCAGACGCCATGTACTGGTATAACAGAGGTAGAAATTTTTGAGTGGAAAGGTTCTTACACAATTAATTCTACTGCAAATCTTTCTAAATTAACGGTAAATGGTCTTGAAGTGAGCGAAGCAGAGCTTGCGGCAGGAAGCTTTGATACAGAGGCGACTGTTATTGATACGATTGACTATGCGGCAGCTGACAATGCAGCAGTGACTTATGTACCACCGTATGAAAAGAAAGCAAAATTGATTATAGAATCAGAAGATCATACAACTAGAAATGAATTTGTTATTAATTTAGATGCTTCAAGTGAAAGTGGTGAAGATCCAGCTTATGCAGGTCGGGATTATGATACTAAGAAAATGACAGTAACAGCTGGAAGTGAACAGCAAGGACAAGGAAATGAAGGTCCGGCAAGATTTGTTTTGGATGGTGATACATCTACAATTTGGCATACATCATGGAATCCGTTAGCTACTAGAGATCAATTCTGGATTAAATTTGAGTTAGAAGAGAAAACCATGTTGGATGCACTTCGTTATAAAGGTCGTAGCGGTGCTTCCAATGGACGTATCAAAAAATATCGTGTTGAAGTAAGTAACGACAATCAGGAATGGACTGAAGTTTCTGTTGGAAATTGGGAGAATACAGATGATTGGTATATCGCAATGTTTAAAGAGCCAACAGAAGCAAAATATGTTCGACTCACTGGTGTTGAAACCTATGGTGAAGGATTACAACAGAATAAATTTGCAAGTGCCGCTGAGATTCGTTTACGTAAGGCAACTTCAAAGACGGATATTTCAGATGCAACAGTTACTTTGACAAGTGATGATAAGTTGGTATCTATCGTAGATCCAGAGCATCCGGTAACATTGTCAAAAGAGGATATTAAAGTCGCATTAGGAGATAAAGAGTTACGATATGGAATAGATTATAAACTTTCCTATAGCAATAACACTGCACCGGGAAAAGCAACTGTAACTGTAACAGGTATTGGTCAGTACGGATATACAGGAAGCGTAAGTAAAGAATTTACAATCGAGCTGAAAGATCCTGAAATGGTGGGGATTTCAGTAAAAGCATTCCCAACAAAGACTACTTATACAGAGGGCGAAACATTAAATCCGGAAGGACTTGTTTTGAAGGTTTCATATGATAATGGTAGTTCGACAGAAGTTGCTTATGCAGCAGACAATGCGACAGACTTTACATTTACTCCAGCATTAGGTCAGGAATTGAAAGCAGAGAATGATAATGTAATTGTTGCGTATGCTGGATTTGAAACAAGTTTTGAAATTAAAGTTACAAAACCAGATCCAGATCCGAAGCCAGATCCAGATCCGAAGCCAGACCCAGATCCGAAGCCAGACCCGGATCCGAAGCCAGATCCAGATCCGAAGCCAGATCCGAAGCCAGACCCGGATCCAGATCCGAAACCGGAACCAAAACCGGAGCCAGAAAAACCAGGATCAGAAACACAAAATCAGAAACCAAATTCAAATGGCGCAGTACAGACGGGTGATAATACATCAGCAGGAATTTGGGTAGTTTCATTAGCTATGGCTGGTGCAGTAGGTGCTGTAGTAATTAGTAAGAAGAGAAAAGATATTAAATAACAAAAAGAATATGTGGTTATGTGACAATCTTTTCAAGGAGGGAAATTTGAAAAAGTTACGAATTAATAGAAAGAATAAGAAAAACTTTCAGAAATTCGCCGCAGGAGTTATGGCTTTTGCAATAACTGTTTCCGGACTGACGATACTGTCAGTCCGGAGCAATGCTGCGGAGACAGAGTATGAAATCTATCCCAATCCACAGGTGATAGAGTATACAACGGGAGATTATATTATAAAAAATGAAGTAAATGTTGTATACGAAAAGGGAATTGATCAGGCGACGAAAGATCGATTGGCAGAAACATTTGCATTAAAAGAAGATGTCACAGTGACGACATCGGATGCAATTGTTGAGAACAAGACAAATGTTCTTGTAGGAATTGAAGGATCAGGCGAGATAGCAGATAAGTATGCAGATGAACATGTGGCTGTTAAGACCAGTGATTTATTTGATAAGTTAGATGCTTACGTATTGGATAGTAATGAAAATGTGATTACCATTGTCGGTGCAGACACAGATGCAAGTTTTTATGGATTGACAACGTTGTATCATATTTTGAAACAGATGGATAGTAATACGATTCGTAATTTCCATATTGAAGATTGGGCAGACGTAGCCAGTCGTGGATTTATTGAAGGATATTATGGAAATCCATGGTCAACAGAAGATCGTATGAATTTGATGGAATGGGGTGGTTATTATAAACTGAATTCCTATTTTTATGCACCAAAAAACGATCCGAAGCATAATGCCAGCTGGAGAGAGTTGTATACAGAAGATGAATTAAATACATTGATTAAACCATTAGCAGATGCAGGAAATGCATCTAAATGCCGTTTTGTGTATGCACTTCATACTTTTATGAATAATCCGGTAAGATTTGACAGTAATTATGAAGCTGATTTGAAAGCTGTGCAGGATAAACTTGGTCAGGTTATTGAAGCCGGAGTCAGACAAGTGGCTATTCTTGCAGACGATGCGGCAAATGTCGGTGGAGATAATTATATTAAGTTTTTAACTGACATGACAGCCTGGTTGGAAAAAATGAAAGAAACTTATCCGGATCTGAAGCAGACATTACCATTCTGTCCACAAGAATATATGTATAGCGGACAAGGGTATTATAAAAGATTTCCGGAAAATGTGCAGATTGTTATGACAGGAGGTAAGGTATGGGGCGAAGTAAACCAGAACTTTACCAATACATTTACAAATAATGCAGGCCGTGGTCCTTATATGTGGATTAACTGGCCGTGTACAGATAATTCTAAAAATCACTTGATTATGGGTGGATATACAACATTCTTGCATCCGGGAGTAGATCCTGCAAAGATTCAGGGAATTGTGTTGAATCCAATGCAGCAGTCAGAACCAAGTAAAGTAGCGATTTTTGGTAACGCATGTTATTCATGGAATATCTGGGAAAATGCAGATATTGCCAATAAAGCATGGCAGGATTCTTTTAAATATGTAGATCATAATTCGGCAGTTCCGACAGAAGCAGCGACAGCGTTGTACGAATTATCTAAGCATATGATGAATCAGAACATGGATGATAGAGTAACACCTTTGCAGGAATCGGTGGACCTGGCTCCAAAACTGACAGATTTTCGTAATAAATTAAAGAGCAATACTGTTACCATAGAAGAAGCAGATGCGTTGATTGCTGAATTTCAGATTTTGCAAAATGCAGCCGCAATTTATAGGGAACAAGCTGTAGATACGAAGGTTAGAGATCAGATTGTATATTGGCTGGATTGTTGGGATGATACGACTGTTTCTGCAATCGGTTATTTAAATGCAGTTAAGTCTATTATTAATGAAGATTCTGATGAAGCGATTCAGTATAATGCAGAAGCTAAGGCTGCTTTTGAACAATCTAAGACGCATGAGCTTTGGTATCTGGATCATTATGAAAAAGCAGAAGTGGGAGTACAGCATATCGTACCATTCATTAAAGCGATGGCAAATTATGTGACAGAATATATTGATACCGGAATCAATCCGAATACACAGGAAAGATATACAGGAACTGTTACATATAGTCAGATGTCTGTGCAAAATAATGCATCAGAAGATAAGTATTTTGATAGAGATGATAGTAGTGAAGTATGGTTGGCAAGAGGACCATATGAGGGAACGGGAAGAGATACCATACCGGCAGGCGCAACATTAACGGTAACATTTCCGGAACCAAAAACAATTGGAAGCTTCCGTTTTGTACAGGGAGGATCTCAGCCAAATGATATGTTTAATAATGCAGATGTTGAATATCAGTTGAATGGATCTGATGTATGGACAAAGGCAGGAACATTAACAAAGAAGGGTGATCAGACTGTTTCCTTTGGTAGTGTTGCAAATGTAAAAGCAGTACGTGTTCATAATAAAACAGTAACAACAGGCTGGGTAAGAATTGGAGAGATTGAGATTCTTTCACCGGCGAAAGAAGATGAAAAACCAATTGAATATAATATTATACATACAGATCGCTGGACAGTTGCGGATTCTACACACGTGGAATCAAAATTGTATGATGGAGACGATAACAGTTATGTATGGTATGATCCGGATGGTTCTAGTAATTCCACAAAGGATACTTGTAAAGTAAATGATTATCTGGGATATGATTTTGGTAAAGTTGCAGATCTTTCCAGTGCACATATTGTAGTAGGTGCAGATAATGGAGATAAGCTGAAACGGTATAAGATCGAGACATCTCTTGATGGAGATAAATGGACTCCGGTAACAGGATATGCAGATTATACCGGTGTAGAATCAGGAAAAGATACATTAAATATTGATCTTACCGGAACACGTGCAAGATATATTCGAATCTGCAATTTAGAAGATCGTCCGAAATGGGTAAAATTCTCGGAATTTACAGTAAAAGAAAAGATGAGTGGTGCCAGAGCAGGACTTTATACAAATATTGATACAAATATTACTGCAAACTTAGGGGAAGGAAAAGTTACATTAAGTAATGGAACTGTGAGCTTGCAGAAGAATGAGTATATAGGAGTCCAGCTTGGTGACATTAAAGCTGTACAGAAAGTAGCGGCACCAAAATTGCCAGAAAATGTAGTTTTGGAAACATCTATGAATGCAATCACATGGATGCCGTATGCAGCAGATGGAAAAAATGTAGATGCTGCTTATATACGTATTAGAAATAATGGAGAAGAAGCAAAAGAAATTGCTCTTAATGATTTTGCAGTAACTTATAAGTTTGTTGGAGCTAAAAAAGTAGACACAAACTTTGCAAAAGCGCAGGACGAAAATGATATGCGTGTAGCGGGAACTGTAGGAAATGTATTTGATGGAAAGTTAAATACATTGGGAATGATTAATGGAAAACAGGAAGCCGGCAAACACATTACATTTGATTTAGGGCAGGTAATCCATTTCAATTCTCTGCGTTACTATATTGTGGAAACACAGTTGAACTATTTGAGAAACGCAAAATTTGAAGTGTCAGCAGATGGTAAAGACTGGACACAGATAATGACTGTAGGAAAGCAGACGCCGGATAAATGGGATGGAACTGTTGCAAAAGATATGAGTGGAATCACCTTGACCCATGATGATAAGAATCCGGGATATATGTACAAAGAAGCGAAAGATTTGAATGTGGATGGAAGATATATCCGTATTACGCCAAATGAAACATATAGTCACAGATGGGTTGCAATTAATGAGCTTCAGATTAATGGTGGCGAATACATTTCTTCTGAGCAGAGCAGACAAGTTGTGTCAGAAGCAATTGAAGAAGCTGGAAAGATTCCGTCCAATATGCGAGATGGAAGTTATGGAACAACGTATAAGTCTTCTAAGAAGAATAGTTCATTTACCTGGAGAGTATTGGATCCGACAGAAGTTGCATCTGTTCGTCTGATACAGATTGGAGATATTTCAAAGGCTGAGGTTACGGCAACTTATTTAGATAAGGAAAATGTAACAAAAGAAAGTAAAGAAGTAAAACTTGGAAAATTAAATCAAGTTATCAATGAATTTATTATTCCAGAAGGAAAAATGTTGGAAACGCTTACTGTTAGTTGGAAAGACGTCATACCGGAAATTGCTGAAATTGAAACTTCGTCAGAACGTGGTGGAGAAGTTAACAAGGACGCTTTAAAGACGGAGCTTGAAAAAACAGAGGATGAAACATGGACAGCTGATAGCAAAACTGCTTATGCACAGGCAAAAGAAGTTGCGCAGGAAATCTATGACAACAAAAATGCAAGTCAGGCAATGGTGGAGTCAGCAATCAAAACATTGGAATCAGCACGTACAAATGCAAAAATAAAAGCTGATGAGGAAACAATCCAAAAGATTAAAAGAGTATTAGCAGGAAAAATCAGTAATGATGAAATTGTTTATACGAAAGTTACCTACACTGCTTATATAAGTGCTGTCAATAAGCTGGAAAAAGCGATGAAAGCTCCGGATAATTTGTCTCAGACAGATGCAGATTCCTTGATGAAAAATGTAACAGAAGCACAGAACAATCTTGTATATTCTACAAGAAACAGAGAACTGGCAGAATTGGAAGCTGAAAAATATGCACTTGTTACTGCTGAACAGTATACAAAAGCAAGTTATCAGGCGCTGAGTGCGATTAAATCCGAGATTGATACATTGACAGCAAAGGATAAAGAAGCAGAAACAAATGGAGCAGAACGTGTGAATCCGAAAGAGTTTATCGCAAAGAGAACGGCCTTCCAAACTGCAATGAATAATCTGGTAGATATTACTGCATTGAAAGCAGCGATCAAACAGTCAGAAAATGTAGATAGTGCTTTATATACAAAAGAAAGCTACGATTCATATATTGCGGCTGTAGAAGCAGGAAAACAGCTTCTAAATGCGGGAACCAAGGAACAGGTTGCAGAGGCATTGAAATTAATTGAAGAAAAATATAATGGATTAGTTGCAAGTGAGAACGCGACTCTAGAGAAGGTAATTCAGGCGGCTAAGGCATTAAAGGCCGAATCCTATACAGAAGATTCTTATCAGGCATTGATGGATATTGTCGCAGAGGCAGAAAAGAGCGGTGATAATAAATATATTGATAAGATTCAAGAGGCGATGAAGAAGCTGGTGAATGTAGAAGCATTAAAAGAAAAGATTCAGGCAGCTGAAAATGTGGATAAGAAATTGTATACAGAAGATTCTTATCAACGATTGGAAAATGCGTTAAAGAAAGCGAAAAAACTTCTGAAGTCAGGAAGTGAAAAAGAAGTTAAGGCAGCAACAGAAGAATTAGAAAATGCACGTCGTGCATTGGTACGTAAAGCTACAGTAGATGTAGAAGGAAATCAAAATAATGCAGGTCAAAATACAGAACAAAAAGGTCAGGCAGTGCAAACTGGTGATGAAGGAAATGTTCTTCCGATTGTTCTTGTTATGGTGGCTTGTATAGCGATTATTGCAGTTGTGATTATTCGCAGGAAAAGGAAATAGGGGTTAAGAAATAAAGAAAGAGCGTCGGCAGACGGGAAAACTGCCGGCGCTTGTTGTTTTATCCGGGAATATCTTTTGTCTGGAATTGCGGGATGGGAAAACCCATGGTATACTGAGTGGCGTATAGTAGATGGAAGGATAATGGAGAGAAGAAAGTGACTGAGGGAAAAAATATATGTGTATTAAATCGAGAAGTTTTAAAGTTTACAGCAATTATCGCAATGCTTTTGAATCATGTCTCTGAAGTTTTTTTTGAAAAAGGCAGCTGGTATGGAGAATTATGTTTGGATATCGGATATATTACAGCGCCGTTAATGTGTTTTTTTCTGGTAGAGGGATATTATTATACGCATTCAAAAAAACAATATTTACTGCGGTTATTTGTCTTTGGGATGATTTCGCAGATTCCTTTTTATATGGCGCTTTCTCAAGGAGAAGCATGGCCGGGAAGATTAAACATGATGTTTACACTTTTTCTTTGCTTTTTATTGGTTGAAGTTAAAGTTTATGTGAAAAGTGAGATTATTCGATATAGTTTATTTGCAGGAATTATTTTTATGAATAGTTTTTGCGATTGGCCGACGATGGCTCCAGTTTATACGTTGCTATTTGCCTATGCATATGGATCGAAAAAGAAAATGAAGCGGGCAGTGGGGATTGCAACAGCAATTTTTTTGATTCCGATGTACATGACGAAAAGTCTTTATTTTTCAGTGCCAGAGGCAGTCGTAATGGCAGGCGTTGCATCGTTGTTTGTGTTGGGCGCCGGTATGGCGATAATTTATTTATATAATGGGGAAAAAACAAAAAAAAGTGGAGCATTTTTAAAATGGTTTTTCTATTTGTTTTACCCGGGGCATTTATTGGTTTTGGGAATCCTTAGAATGGTTTGCTTTTCGTAGAAAAACAAGATAAAATAGGAGCTAAAGAAAGGAAAAGTAAGATGTCAGAAGTGAGAAAACATATTGTGTTTCATGGGCAGGTGCAAGGTGTTGGGTTTCGATATACTGCAAAATATCTGGCACAATCCATGGAATTAACCGGATGGGTAATGAATGAATATGATGGCACAGTTATTATGGAAGTGCAGGGGCGAGAGGCGTTGATCAATAAGATGCTGGTTGGTTTAAATCATGGGCATTATATAGTGATTGAATGGATGGACACAAAAGAAATTCCATTGATAGAGGGAGAACGTAGTTTTAAAGTGCGGGCTTAAAATTTACAAAAAAGAGCATATCAGGAGGATGTAGACAATGAAATTAGGATTTATCGGAACAGGAAATATGGCAAGTGCAATTATGGGCGGAATTATCAGTAAAGGGATGATTGATGCAGATCAGATTATCGGCGCAGATGTATCTGAGGCAGGACGTACTAGAGTAGAAAAAGAATATGGGATTCATGTTACGGCAGACAATAAAGAGGTTATAAAAGTTGCGGATAAAGTGATTCTTTCAGTGAAACCACAATTTTATCCAACTGTAATTCAAGAGGTAAAAGATTGCATCAGAGAGAACCAGATTGTTATTACGATTGCGCCGGGGAAAACATTAGAATGGTTAGAAGAGCAGTTTGGAAAACCGGTCAAATTGATTCGTACAATGCCGAACACCCCGGCTATGGTTGGTGAAGGGATGACTGCAGTTTGTGCCAATTCTTATGTGACAGAGGGCGAATTGGAGGAAGTGCTTCAAATGCTTGGAGCATTTGGAAAAACAGAGGTTGTTTCGGAACATCTGATGGATGTGGTTGTTTCAACGAGTGGAAGCTCGCCGGCATATATTTTTATGTTAATCGAAGCTATGGCAGATGCAGCTGTAGCAGATGGAATGGCACGTGCACAGGCATATAAATTTGCAGCACAGGCAGTTTTAGGAAGTGCAAAAATGGTATTGGAAACAGGAAAGCATCCGGGAGAGTTAAAAGATATGGTATGCTCTCCGGGAGGAACAACAATTGAAGCAGTTCGTGTTTTGGAAGAAAAAGGATTTAGAAGTGCTGTGATTGAAGCGATGAAAGCTTGTGCAGAGATGTCAAAGAAGATGTAATTATGAAAAATAGAAAGTAGAGGAGAATGTTATGTATAATATTGGAATTATAGGAGGCGGAACAGCAGGATTAACAGCTGCGATTTATGGGCAGCGTGCGGGAAAACAAACCGTTGTGTTTGAAGGAGCCAATTATGGAGGTCAGATTGTTTTTTCACCAAACGTAGAAAATTATCCGGGGATTGCGAGTATTAGTGGCGCGCAGTATTCCATGAACCTGGTAGAACAAGCGACAAATTTAGGGGCAGAGACAAAAAGAGAACAAGTAAAAAAAGTGAAAAAAGTAGAAGATGGTTACTCAGTTGTGACAGAAGAGGGTGAGTATCTGTGCCAAGCACTTGTTTTAGCAACAGGAGTAACACATCGGCATCTTGGTTTAGAGAATGAAGAAAAGTTGACCGGAGCAGGCGTGTCATATTGTGCAACATGTGACGGAATGTTTTTCCGTGGGAAAAATGTTGCTGTAATAGGTGGTGGAAATACAGCATTGCAAGATGCAGAATTTTTATCAAATTATTGCAGTAAAGTATATTTGGTGCATCGGCGTGAGGAATTTCGCGGGGATGCAAAGAATGTAAGTTCCTTAAGAGAAAAGGAAAACGTAGAGTTTGTGTTGAACGCTCTTCCGGAGGAGATTTTGGGAGAACAAATGGTACAAGGTCTTGTTGTAACAGATAAGATTTCGGGGGCAAAGAAAACGCTGGATGTTGACGGAATTTTTGTTGCAATTGGTCATTTGCCAAAAAATGAAATATTTGCAGAGTTGGTGGACTTAGATGCTGGCGGTTTTATTAAGGCTGGAGAAAATTGTGAGACCTCCCGAGATGGGATATTTGCAGCGGGAGATTGCAGAACAAAAGAAGTTCGTCAATTAACAACAGCAGCTGCAGATGGAGCAGTTGCAGCTTTAGCGGCTGTAAAGTATATCAAATAAAGTAAAAATTTAAGAGAAGGGACTATATATTTATGTGGATTGCAGATAACTGGAAAGATTATGAAGTGATAGATTGTTCCAAGGGAGAGAAAATGGAACGTTGGGGAGAATATCTCCTTGTTCGTCCGGATCCGCAGGTGATATGGGATACACCAAAGTCGGATTATGGATGGAAGCATTGCAACGGACATTATCACCGCAGCAAAAAAGGCGGCGGTGAGTGGGAGTTTTTTGACCTTCCTCAGCAGTGGCAGATTCATTATGGAGAACTGACATTTAACTTGAAACCATTTAGTTTTAAGCATACAGGGTTGTTCCCGGAGCAGGCAACAAACTGGGATTGGTTCTCTGATTTGATTCGTAAGGCTGACCGTCCGGTCAAAGTGCTGAATCTATTTGCATATACAGGAGGCGCAACCCTTGCGGCAGCTGCGGCGGGCGCACAGGTAACACACGTGGATGCATCAAAGGGAATGGTTACATGGGCAAAGGAAAATGCGGTTTCTTCTGGATTGAAAGATGCGCCGATTCGCTGGCTTGTGGATGACTGCGTAAAGTTTGTAGAACGGGAGATTCGCCGTGGAAATAAATATGATGCAATTATTATGGATCCTCCGTCCTATGGGCGCGGTCCGAAAGGTGAAATCTGGAAAATCGAAGATATGATTCATCCGTTGGTGCAGCTATGTACAAAAATTTTATCTGAAGATGCGTTATTCTTTTTGATTAATTCTTATACGACCGGACTTGCTCCAGCTGTTTTAACCTATTTAATCGCAACAGAGCTGAAAGCATGGGGCGGACATGTGGAGTCGCAGGAAATCGGGCTGCCGGTGAAAAATACCGGATTGGTGCTGCCTTGCGGGGCGTCTGGGCGCTGGCAGAGAGTCTGAACGATCCTAATAGAAGGAAATATGATTTGAGTTGTATACATCGTAAATGAATATGGAAGAATAGAGTCTGGATGTCAAATGATATCTAGACTTTTTCTATATCTACCAAAAAAATAAAGAGATATTTGTAAGAATATTACAAAAATAGAAAGTTAATTTTAAATATGTTGACAAAATAAACAAAAAGAAGTACTATTGAAACATAACATAGCTAGATAGCTAGCTATCAAGATAAGCAGATATGCAGTTAGCTAGAAATATAGACATATAAACTCAGAATTGTTATATTGGATAGGTATAAAATTATAGTAAAGAAATCATATATCAGAAAATTAAGAAGGGATAAGAATTATGAGGATTAATACAGAGAGTACAGTACCTGTCTATTTACAAGTAGCAAATGAAATTAAGAAAAATATCAAGGATGAAACATTAAAATCAGGAGATATGCTGCCATCGGATAGAGTTTATTGTGAAGAACTTGGAGTAAGTCATATGACTGTAAAAAAAGCGATAGATTTGTTGGCAAATGAAGGTCTTGTGATTAGAAAAAAAGGAGTAGGAACATTTATTGCGGAACCTAAAATCACACAATCTTTATTTACATTGACTGGTTTTACTGGCGATAATAAAAGTCCTGGACGAGAAACACATAGTAAAGTTCTGAATTTTAAAGAAGGACATCCTTCTGCAGATATTGCAAAAAAATTAATGATTACAGAGAAAGATAGTGTCATAAATCTAAAACGTCTAAGGATGATCAATGATGATATTGTAGCATTGGAAGATGCATATATAAACAATAAGAACAAAAGATATCAAGAAATTATGAATCATGATTTTGAGAGAGAATCTTTATATCAGATTTTGAAGGAGAAATGTAATGTTGAATTGGGGTTGGCTAAGGAGACAATAGAAGTATCAAGTGCAACCGAAGAAATTAATATGCAGATGGAAGTACCCTTAGGAAAACCAATGTTTTATTTGAAACGTATTTCTTATAACATAGAAGAAGAACCGATTGAGTATGTTGAGTCAGTCTATCGTGCGGACAAATATATATTTTCAGCGGTACTTACAACACAGTAATTGTATATCAAACAGCAGTACGATTCATGATAAGGATTGCTATTTGCATATATGATTGGGATAAATACTACGATTACATCTTGGTAAGGAGGAGAAAGAGGTATGAAAAAAAGAATAATCAGTGCAATGTTAGCAGTAACCATGATTGCTGGCCTCATAACTGGCTGTGGAGGAAATTCATCGGATAAAGGAAAGGAAGCAGCAGGAGAAGATGGAAAGGTGAAACTTACATTATGGCATATGGAAGAAACAGATGCACGGGTACAAGCTTTTCAAGAAGTTATTGATAAGTTTAATGAAAGTCAGTCTGAAGTTGAAGTTTCGGTTGCTGTACAATCGTGGGACGATGCATACACAAAGGTTCCATCTGCAATACAGGCAGGAAATGGTCCGGATATTTTGCAGGCAATACCAGATTTTTGTTCTGTTATTTATGATATGGGGGTTGTGCAGGATTTAAGCGATGTAATTAGTGACTTAGATGAAAAGTATAGTTTTTTACAGAGTTCTTTGACACCATATACGTATGAAGATGGTATATATGCAGTACCTGCATTTGGAATGGCACAGGTATTATGGTATAGAAAAGATATGTTTGATGCTGCTGGACTAAGTGCGCCGACAACATTTGAAGAATTGTTGGAGTGTGCAAAAGCACTGACAGATAAAGAGAATAGTAAATATGGAATTGCACTTCCGGCATCGTTGTCAATGGCAACAGACCAGGTACTCTATTCTTTGATTGCATCAGCAGGAGGAAAAGATGTTGTAAATGGGGAAAATAAAGTGACATTTAATAATGAAGGAACTGTAGCGGCATTGAAACTATATCAAGAGCTACTCCAATATGCACCGAGTGATTGTGACACCTATGCTTGGGGCGAACCGCAGGCATTGTTAAATCAGGGGACCATTGCAATGGCGATTGAAAAAGGGCAGTATTTGTCAACGTTTGAATCTGAATCAGGTGTTGGTGCAGAAAATCTGTGTTGCGTTCCAATTCCGGTATTGAATGAGTCATGTACGTCTACTAGCATTTATTATTCAAATGGATTTATGCTTTTATCTGATGATGAAACAAAAAGAGAAGCGGCAAAAGCCTTTTTTGACTTCATGTTAAGCGAGGAAGCATATGGGGATTTCTTAAATGCAGAGCCGGGATTGTTCCTTCCTGTGACAGAAACCGGTGGAGAGTATGATAGCTGGTTGTCAAATGAAGTTCTTCAGAAATACCCGGAAGAAGTAGAAGGACTTTTGGCATCCGCTGAGACAGGAGAGCTTTTTGGATTTACAGATGGTATTTGTGGAAAAATAGGTTCTATTACCGGTCCAAACTTAATTGCACAGACTTTACAGCAGATAACAGTAAATGGAAAGACAGCAGAAGAAGCTGCTCAATGGGGTCAAAATGCAATGGAAGAAGCTGTTTCTAAATAAGGAATGAAAAGAGGAAATAATCGTAAGGGCTGTCAATGGCAGCCTTTCTGATTATAAGAGAAAGAGAGAGAACACGATGAAGATGAAAGCAAAGAAAAAACAGGTATGGCTTCCTTATGTACTGGTTGCACCGTTGATGGTATGGTTGTTGGTAACTGTTTTTATTCCAGTCGTGAATGTATTTATTGAGAGTTTGAGAAATACTACTTATGTAGGGATTAAAGGCGAATTTATAGGACTGGAAAATTATAAGAGTGTTTTGACAGATCGCAACTATTGGACAGCTTGGTTGAAAAGTATTCAATGGCTGGTTGGATGTACGGTGCTGCAAACGATTTTAGGATTTGGTGCTGCTTTATTATTGAACGGACATGGAAGGTTTCGTAGAGTAGCAAAGACATGGAGTATTGTTCCGTGGATTATTCCGACAATTGTTGTTTCGATTATGTGGCAGTGGATATTTAATAGTTCTTATGGAATATTAAATGATCTGTTACAGAAAATGAATTTAATTACTGAGGGAATCAACTTTTTTGGTGAATCCAAAGCAATGTGGACGTTGATTATCATTAATGTATGGCATTGGTTCCCATTTACAACCATTATATTATTGTCTGGACTTGCCACAATTCCAGAGACATTATATGAAAGTGCAGAAGTAGATGGAGCATCTGCATGGCAGAGGTTTCGATATATTACAATGCCGGGGCTTTCTAAGATTACATTTGCATTAGTTGTGATTGGTACACTCTGGTGTTTCAATATTTTCGATACAATCTTTATTACGACAGAAGGTGGTCCGTTGAACTTAACAACAACGGTTCCGATTTATATTTACAGAGAAGCATTTAAAAATTATCAGATAGGTCGTTCATCAGCAGTGTCCATTGTGACAGCAATATTGTTATTGATTTTGGCAAGTGTATTGGCTAAAATTTCAAAACCGTCAGCGGATGAATAGGAGGGAAAACAGATATGAAAAGAAAAATTAGGAAGAGAGGAAGCGTTCCTTTTATCGGTAAGATTTTTGCTGTATTTCTTGCTTTCATTATTTTATTTCCCTTTTACTGGATTGTGATTTCATCTTTTAAGACAAGTGATACGATTGTACATCCAGATTTATGGCCTGTCAAAAGTACATTTGCACATTATCAACAGTTGTTGAGTACACCGACATTTGTATCCGGATTGAAATCAAGTTTGATTGTTACAGCCGGAACAGTCGTTATCTTGCTTGTAATTGTTATTATGGCAAGTTATGGATTGTATAGATTTGAATTTAAAGGGAAAGCATTTTTAAATAAAGTAATATTGTTAGCTTATATTTTTCCAGGCATATTGCTTGTTGTACCGGTGTATGACATTATGGCAAAAATCCATTTAGTTGATTCATATGCAGCATTGATTATTATGAATGTGACGTTTGCAGCACCGTTTTGTGTGTGGTTGATGAATGGATTTTTTGCATCTGTTCCGAAATCATTGGATGAATCGGCAGCGCTGGATGGTTTGAGTAAAATGGGAATTTTGTTGAAGATACATATTCCACTGCTGAAACCGGGGATTGCAACAGTAGCTGTATACGGGTTGATTTCTGCATGGACAGAATTTACATTTGCATCTATTTTAGTTATTTCGGATGAGTATAAGACGCTTCCAATTGTTTTGAAAGCGATTACCAGTTCTTATACAGTTCAATGGGGACAGATTACAGCATCAGCAACGCTTGCAATGCTTCCAATTATTGTAATTTTTGCCTTTGTAGGAAAATATTTTATTGGTGGGTTAACAGCAGGGGCGATTAAGGAGTAGCAGTAATTTTGTATAACAGAGGTGTAGCTATGAAAAGATATGAACAATATTTAGAAGGAATAAAAGTGATTGAAACACAAATTCTAAATGACGAATCAAAAGCAATTGAAACAGTTGCTAATAAAATGGCAGTTACGTTAAAAAATAAAAAACAGATATATTTATTTGGGTGTGGACATTCTCATATTTTAGTCGAAGAAGCTTTTTACAGAGCAGGAGGGTTGGTTCCAGTAACTCCGATTTTTGATACAGCGCTCATGCTTCATGATGGAGCGGTAAAAAGTTCTCATTTGGAAAAAATGGAAGAGTATGGAAAACTTGTATTTGAAAGAATAAATATACAGAAGGAAGATATGATTTTTATTTTTTCAAATTCAGGAATTAATGGATGTCCGATAGAAATTGCAATGCGTGCACATGAAAGGGGAGCTGTAGTAGTTGTTTTTTCTTCAAAAGAGTATGTGAACAAAGAAAGAAGCAGACATTCTTCTGGCAAATATCTTGTTGATTTTGCCGATTATATTATCGATACGCATGTTCCACATGGAGATGCACTTGTTAAAGTGAATAATAATAGGATTGCACCTGGCTCTACGATATCAGGAGCATTGATATGGAATATGTTGATTTCACAGTTGTCAGAAGAAGAAGAAAAATTAGGTATAGAAAGAGAATTTTTTGTGAGTGGAAATATTGAAGGCGGAGCGGAAATGAATCAACGATATATTAAAAAATATCAGACAAAGATCAGCAGTCTGTAATCAGAAATATACGATGGAAAAGATTAAGATAGGAATGGTTTATAACATAGGCATAAGTTGAGAAAAACAGGAGAAGGTTATATGAATCAAATATATCTTGGAATAGATTGTGGGACAACAAGCATCAAATGTATGGCAATTAATGAAAAAGGAAAAAAGTTATATGTAGCATCACGAATGCATGTGACAAATTCTCCAAAGGAAGGATGGATGGAGCAAGACCCGGCAGGATGGGTTCAACCTATGTTTGAAACAGTGCGAGAGTGTGTATCTGCTGTGGGAAAAGAGAACATAAAAGCACTGGCATTATCGGGACACATGAGTTCTCCGGTATTTTTGGATGATAAAAATCAACCGCTTTACCCATGTATGACAGTTGGCGATGCGCGTTGTGAAAATCAGGCTGAATCTTTGATAAAGGGGTATGAAGACAAGTTTAAAACACGAACAAACAACAAACCTTTGGCTTGTTTTGTCGCACCTAAAATACTCTGGTTTATACAAAATGAGCCGGAAAAATATAAACAAACAAAAACAGTCATAATGGCAAAAGATTATCTTCGTTATGTACTGACGGGAATTTTGAATACGGATACAACAGATGCAGGAAATACGCTTTTATTTGATGAAAAAAGCGGAACATGGGATGAGGATTTTATTACAGAATTGGGAATCCGAAATGATATTTTTCCGAGAATAATACAGGCAACAGATTATGTGGGACCTGTTTTGCCGGACATAGCCAAGGAATGTAATTTACCACCGGAAGTGTCTGTTTATTGTGGCGGTGCAGATATGGCGTGCAGTCAAATAGGAACGGGAAGTTTTCAAGAAGGAATATTGGCGATTACACTTAGCACGTCGGGGCAAGTATGTATGAACATATCAGAGCATATGGATGTCGGATATGGAAAAGTGACATTTCATCCCAGTGTAGTGAAAGGAAAAAAATATGCGATGGGCTCTGTTTTTTCAGGAGGATTAGCCTTGAACTGGTGTTACCGGATACTTTCTGGAAAAGAAAAACTGTCGAAAGAAGATTTGAATAAAATGAGTCTGCTTGCGGGGGAAAGTATTTCAGGAAAACCGGGAAGTGACGGAGTTGTATTTCTTCCATTTTTAACCGGAAGCGGCTCGCCCTATTTTTATACGACAGATCGTGCATCATTTGTAGGAATGTCTACGACAACAAATGATAAATCAATATTCCAGGCTGTTATGGAGGGCGTTTCTTATAATATTAAAGAAAGTGTGGAATTAATGAATGAAATGGCAGGAGAGATCACTACCATATATTTGAGCGGTGGTGGTACACACGTAAAAGCATGGATTCGCATTTTAACAGATATCATAGGGAAAAAGATTTATATATTGGAAGAATCTGATGCATCTACATTAGGTGCTGCTTTGATAGCGGCAGCTGGTGACAGACAAGAATTGAATTTTGAGAAAATATCTGCAGAAGCAATGCGTGTTGTTGAGACAGTAATTCCGGATATGGACAGAACAGAAAAATATAAGTATTTGTATTCCGTATATAAAGAATATTACCAAATGCTGCAAGTGATGTATCAAAAGATAGAAGATCTTGTCAAAGAAGGTGGAAAGTGTGAATAAAGAATTAGTGGAGCTGACAAAACGTTTTATTGCAGTTCCAGGGTATTCTGAACTTGCGGAAAAAGAAACGAAGATGGCAGAAACCTTATATAAAGAGTTATGCAGCATGGGACTGCCGGCGCAATTGTTGGATTATGATGGAAGATATAACGTTGTCTGTGAATATGAGGGAGAGCAGATAGGGCCGACAGTCGTATTGTGTACGCATTTGGATACGGTTCCGCCGTATGAAATGCAAAACCCATTTGAGGGAAAAGTGGAAAATGGCAGATTATATGGTCGTGGTGCAGTTGACGTACGGGGGATTCTTGCAGCGATGTCGCTGGTCATGAAACGTTTGTTTGAAGAGAAGACGGAAATCTGTGGAAAAATCCGATTTCTTGCAGTGTCAGATGAAGAGAGCGGTTCTTATGGTATGCGAAAAGAGATTGAGAATGGGTATGATGCAGATTTGACAATTGTCGGTGAACCTACAGAACTTCAATTAGGCATTGCACATAAAGGTGTTTCATGGATACAGGCAGATTTTAGTGGGAAAACCGCACATGGAAGTGTGCCGGAGGAAGGGCATAATGCAATCTATGATGCCAATCGTTTTATACAATATATTGTAGAGGATTTGATTCCCAAATTAAAGGATAGAAAAGAGCATAAACTTCTGGGGACGGCCTCTATCAATGTGGGACGAATCGACGGAGGAACAAGACCTACGATTGTTCCTGAATTTTGCAGGGTGCAAATAGATCGGCGACTTGTTCCGGACGAGGATATTGTACAAGTATTAAATGAGATTACAGAAGAGGCCAGAAAAGTAAATGACGGAAAAGCAGATTTTGAAATAAAAGCAATTTTGGGAGATGAGGAACATCCATTTCCACCACTGGACTCGGGCAGGTATCAATCTATCTTGACTTGCCTTAGTCAGACGGTTTCAAAAATTACTGGCAGTCAAAAAAATATAATCGGACTTCCGTATTGGACCGATGCAGCTTTACCGGGATATTATACGGGGAAAGCTGCGGTTGTAATTGGTCCGGGCAATATCGCGCAGGCGCATTCCAATAATGAATATATTGATATCAGCCAGTTGGAGCAGTCTGTAGAAGTGTATGATTCCATGGTAAGAGCGATATCTGAATTATACAGAAAGGAGGGGGAGAATGCGTTTAAATAAAAAGGTTTCTCTGGTAGCCAGCGGAGATATGGCTCTGAGTATGACACATCCTTGTGATTGCAATGCATACTTGATAGATTGTGGAACAGAATCAGTATTGATCGATACAGGTACGGGATTGGACAGTGAGAAAGTTATCTGCGAATTGAAGAAGGATATGGCAAGCCCATTGACTCATATATTGATCACACATCATCACGCGGATCATATCGGTGGCTTAAATGAAATAAGAGAATATTTTCATGCACAAGTGGTAACTTCGTTTCTTGAAAAAGGGTCGATAGAAAAAGCAGATGAGACAGTTACGGGATTAGAAGCGGCAAGAAATGCAGGTTACTATCCCTCGGATTACGGTATAAAGAGTGCAGTAGTGGACAAAGTCGTGAAAGCTGGAGAACACATGAAGATAGGGGACGAAGAGATTTATGTCTTGGATGCTACCGGTCATAGTCTTGGAGGTGTGTGTTATTATTTTCCAAAAGATAAGATGGTATTTGTCGGAGATTTGATTATGCATGGAGGATATATTAATCTACAAAATATTCCGGGAGCAAATTTGCAGAAATACGCAGAAAGTGTAATAGCGTTGGAAAAATTAGAGGTAGAACAATTTTATTCCGGTCATGGGAATTTCAGCCTAAACAGAGGGAAAATACATATTGAAAAAGCGGCAAAGGCATTTCGAAATCTTGGTGTTCCTCCTAATTTTGTCTGAAAGTACATTTGGAAAATGGATGGAGTTACGAAATGGAATGCGAGGGAAGGAGGTTGGCAGATGCATGCAAAAAAGTTAAAGTGTTGGAAGTGTAACTGGGAAGGGGCACTTGCAATGAAATATGAATGTCCTGTGTGTGGAAATTCCCTTGAAGTTGTATATGATTATGAAGAAGTGAAAAAGGAAAATCTGGAAAAGGCATTATCCGGATGCAGTGGATTGTGGAGTTTTACTGAACTTTTACCGGTGCGCGATCCAGAACATATTATTTCTTTAAATGAAGGAGCGACTCCTTTATATCGTTCTTCTGAAGAGTTTGAATGCCGGGTTTATTGGAAAGATGAGACAAGAAATCCGACATTGTCATTTAAAGACAGACCAAATTCGGTAGGGATATCGGTTGCAAAAGAATTTGGATTTCAGAATGTAAGCATCGCATCTACAGGAAACGGAGGTGCGTCACTTTCGGCATATGCGGCAAAAGGAAAAATGCAATGTCATATATGTATACCGGAATCTACTCCACAGGGGAAAGTGGTACAGGCAGAATATCATGGTGCAGAGTTAGTATTGTGTAAAGGTGATTATAGCGATAGTTATCAATACAATAAGCGGCAGAGTGAAAAAAATAAATGGGCAAACATGACATCAACTTACTTGAATCCTTATACGATGGAAGGGGATAAAACGATTGCTTATGAATTGTTTATACAACTAGGAAGAAAGGTGCCGGAATGGGTTGTTGTTCCTTTAGGAGCAGGAGCAATGCTGACGGGAATTTATAAGGGATTTGTTGAATTAAAAAAGTTGGGATTTTGCAGCGAACTTCCGAAGATGATAGGAGTACAGGCAGAAGGATGTGCACCAATTGTAGATGCATGGTTAAACAAACAAGATGAAGTGCAGCACTGGGATAAGTGCAGGACAATCGCAGGTGCGATCGCAGATCCTTTAAAAGGTTATGAAAAAGACGGTACTAGAACACTTCATTGCATATATGAGTCAAAAGGGGCTGCAGTTAAGGTTTCCGATAAAGAAATTATGTATTGGGTGAAACAATTGGCAGAGCGGGACGGCTTGTTTGTAGAACCGGCATCGGCATCGGCAGCAGCGGCAATCGCACAATTGCTTAAAGAACGTGTGATCAAAGAAGATGAGACTGCTATAGGAATTATTACAGCACATGGGTTGAAGGATAGCGAAGAATTGGAAAAATACATAGAACATGCCAGAGAGGACGGTTGAAAATGAGATTAAAAGGGAAAGTTGCAATTATTACCGGAGGTGGAAGTGGGATTGGAAGAGCTAGCGCAATTCGTTTTGCACAGGAAGGGGCAAAAGTTGCAATAGCAGGACGGCGGCTGGAATGTCTGGAAGAAACTGCAGAAATGGTTCGCGCGAATGGCGGAGAGTGTTTATGTTGTGTAACAGATGTAAGAGATGAGGCACAGATTATTCAACTTGTGGAACAGACATTAAAGACTTATGGGAAAATTGACATTTTATTTAATAATGCAGGAGTAGGATATTCCGCACCATATGTAATGGATTCTACAGTTAAGACACCTTCAGAGGACTGGGATGAAATTCTTTCTATTAACCTTCGAAGTGTATTTTATGCATGTAAAGCGGTTTTGAAACATATGATCGATAGAAAATCCGGAGTGATATTAAATTGTTCTTCTATCAATGGCGTGATTGGATGTGGGGCAGATGCATATACGGCGTCTAAAGGGGGGATTAATGCGCTGAGCAGAGCATTAGCGGTAGATAATGCCAAATATAATATACGTGTAAATGTAGTCTCTCCGGCAGCGACAGATACCCCGATGATTCAATCTGCTTATCAAGAAATTGATGGATTTTATGAATACTGGTCAGGAGTAGCACCGCTTAATAGAATGGCAACACCGGAGGATGTGGCAAATGCAGCATTGTTTCTTGTAAGTGATGAGGCCGGTTTTATTACGGGACAGAATTTGATGGTGGATGGAGGATTATCCATTTCATAGAAGAGAAAATATTACAAAACAGAGAAAATTATCCGGAAGAAACCGGAATAATTTATAAAAAATCTAAGGAGGAAATGAAAATGACAAACTTAAAACTTTCAATGGAAGTATGGCCGAATATGCCATGGGGAAGACTGGAAATCTGTGGATGTGCAGTAAACAGCTGGGGAAATATTCCTCTGAATGAACTGGTATATAAAATAAAAGAGCATGGATATGAAGGCATGGATATCGTGTATTCCAAAATTGCAGAGATTCCGCCAGAAGAGAAACCTGAAATCATGAAGAAAACAAAAGAGGCATTAGAAGAAACAGGTGTACATCTGCAATCTTTAGGAGCACATTGTACATTTGTAACTCCACGCTGGTTTGATGCGGCAGCAGGTGTGAAAATGATGAAAGAAGCAATTGATGATGCAGTATATCTCGGAGCAGATACAGTATGCACATTGATTGCACAGGGATTCTATGATCCTGCGTTGTATAATATTATGACTCGTAAAGAAGCATGGGATATGATTGTTAAAAATGTAGGTGAATGTGCCAGATATGCAAAAGAACGCAATATGACAATCAGTGTGGAGATTTTGCAGGGAACATTGATTAATTCAGTAGATCAATGGTTTAAATTGTACAATGAAATTGGTTTGGACAATGTGTATGTAACGGTAGATACAGGTACTTTTTATACAACAATTAAACCTAAAATGCCGGTTTATGATGCGATTTTGAAATTAGGAAAACATATTAACTGTGTACATGTAAAAGATGAAGTAGGATTTACGAATATCATTCAGTGTCAGCATGTATGGCTGGGTGCAGGATTTGTAGATTTTAAAGAAGTGGCACGTGCATTGAAAGAAATTGATTATCAGGGATATTGTGCAGTTGAATGGGAAGGCTGGCAGAATGGAGGTCTTGCCGGAGTTGGAGATCCGGGCGGAATTGGATTAAGTGATTTTGATATGGTGGCATCTGAGTCAAAATTGTTTTTGGAGGAAGAAGGATTCTGCTAAAGCGATTTGTTATATTTAGAGAATTAACAAATAGTGAAAAGAGGTGGCAAATTTGATAGAAGAGCGATTAGAAGAATTGGGGATTGCACTTCCGGTTGCTCCTGCAAAAGGTGGAAATTATAAACCAATAAAGCGATTTTCAAATGAGAAGTTAGCATATTTTTCAGGATTTGGGAGCACTACAGAGTCATTTCAAATATTTGGAAAATTAGGTAAGGAAGTAACTAGAGAGCAGGGATACGAAGCTGCAAAGAGTTGTATATTAAACTTATTGGCTGCATTTCAGAGAGAGGTGGGATCGTTAGATCAAATAGGTTCTTTTGTAAAAATGCTCGTGTTTGTTTCGTCAGATAATGAGTTTTATCAACAGCCGGAAGTGGCAAATGGTGCAACCGATTTGTTGGTGGATATTTTTGGCGAAGAGATAGGACTTCCTGCGAGAAGTGCAATAGGTGTAAATGTTTTGCCGGGGAATATACCGGTAGAAATAGAAGTGTTGGTCGAACTGAAAGATAAATAGAGCTACTATCAAAATTTCATAAAAGGAAAATAAAAGAATCTCTCAAAGAATATAAAGTATTTAATACGAAGATTTTTATGAGAGATTCTTTTTATGTTATTTGGGGATTTAAAGGTTTCATTGCTATCAGCGGGGAAACGTGGTATATTATAATTAACTTTTTGCATTTTGAAATGCATGGAAGATGGGTGCGGATAAGATTAAGGATGTGCTCATACTATAAAAGAATAGGGAGAGGTAAACATGTATCAGGAAGAATACAAACGTTGGTTAGAAACAGATTTGGAAGATGCAGACCTGAATCCGGAATTATCCAGAATTGAAGGCAATGATGAGGAGATTAAAGATCGATTTGCAGTTGCATTGAAATTTGGTACAGCAGGATTAAGAGGCGTACTTGGGGCTGGAACGAACCGTATGAATATTTATGTGGTTCGTCAGGCTACACAGGGACTTGCAAATTGGGTTAAGACACAGGGTGGAAATCAGACAGTGGCAATCAGTTATGATAGTCGACTGAAGAGTGATGTATTTGCGAAGACAGCAGCAGGTGTTTTGGCGGCAAATGGAATCAATGTACGGATTTATGATGCGTTGATGCCGGTACCGGCGCTTTCTTTTGCAACACGTTATTACAATTGTAATGCGGGCGTGATGGTAACTGCATCTCATAACCCTGCAAAATACAATGGCTATAAGGCGTACGGACCGGATGGATGTCAGATGACAGATGATGCGGCAGCAATTGTATATGCAGAGATTCAGAAAACAGATGTGCTGACCGGTGCGAAATATATGTCTTTTGCAGAAGGTGTGGAAAAAGGTTTGATTCGTTTTGTGGGTGATGATTGTAAGAGAGCGCTTTACGATGCGATTGAATCAAGACAGGTTCGTCCGGGTCTGTGTAAGACAGCTGGCTTAAAATTAGTTTACAGTCCGTTGAATGGTTCCGGTCTTGTTCCGGTAACACAGATTCTCAAAGAGATTGGTATTACGGATATTACTATCGTACCGGATCAAGAATATCCGAATGGATATTTTACAACGTGTAGTTATCCGAATCCGGAGATTTTTGAAGCATTGGAGCAGGGCTTGAATCTGGCAAAAGAAGTTGGCGCTGATTTGATGTTGGCTACAGATCCGGATGCAGACCGCGTTGGTATTGCGATGAAGTGTCCGGATGGTTCTTATGAGTTGGTAAGCGGTAATGAAGTAGGTGTGCTCCTTCTGGATTATATTTGTGCAGGACGTATTGAGAAGGGAACTATGCCGGAAAGAGCAGTTGCAGTGAAATCTATTGTTTCTACACCGCTTGCAGATGCAGTTGCGGAACATTACGGAGTAGAGATGCGGAATGTACTGACCGGATTTAAGTGGATTGGTGATCAGATTGCACAATTGGAAGCAGATGGTGAAGTAGATCGGTTCATCTTTGGATTTGAGGAGAGTTATGGATATCTTGCAGGTCCATATGTAAGAGATAAAGATGCGGTGATTGGTTCTATGTTAATTTGCGAAATGGCAGCATACTACAGAAGTATCGGAAGTTCTTTGAAACAGAGGATGGAAGAGATTTATACAGAGTATGGACGTTATCTCAATAAGATTGACAGTTTTGAGTTCCCAGGACTTTCCGGTATGGATAAGATGGCGGGAATTATGCAGAACTTACGTGAAAACCCACTGACTGAGATTGCGGGACTGAAAGTTGCACAGGTTGTAGATTATCAGAAACCGGAAGAAACAGGACTACCGGCAGCAAATGTTCTTGTGTACAAGCTGGAAGGTGGGGCAACCGTAATTGTTCGTCCGTCCGGAACAGAGCCGAAGATTAAGATTTATTATACAACATTAGGCAAAGATCTGGCGGAGGCTCAGGCACAGAAAGATGCGTTTGCAGAAGCGCTGAAACCGATAATGGCATAAAGCAGTATGTACTGACTTTGAATTTACATAGGAAATGATAAAACCGGAAGACGATGAAAAGCCTTCCGGTTTTTATGTGTTTTTTGGATTTTTTAGTATAAACGCAAGGGGGATTTGAGTATAAAACCCTCCTTGCACAATCTGATGCAAAGCGATAGAATATATCTATAAGTATTTAGGGAGGCGTATGATATGGTAATGGTCAATGCGATGGGAGATGCTTGTCCCATTCCGGTAATTAAGACAAAGAAAGCAATACAGGCGTTAACAGAACCTGATACGATTGAAGTTTTGGTGGATAATGAAATTGCGGTTAAGAATGTATCTAAGATGGCTACATCAGAGGGCGGTAGTGTTAGTGCGGAGCAGCTTGGAGAAGGGGAGTATAAGGTGACAATTGTTATATCTGATAAAAAATCTTCACAGGCTGAAGATGGACGGGCCGATTTGGATTCGGAAACTGTGTGCATAGATGACTGCTGTACGGGGAAAAATACGATCGTAGTGATTGCGTCAGACCGCATGGGAGAAGGTAATGATGAGTTGGGAAAGGTTCTGATTAAAGGATTTATTTTTGCGGTAACACAGTTAGAGGAACTGCCGAAGACGATTCTTTTTTACAATGGCGGAGCGACGTTGACAACAGAAGGTTCAGAGTCTCTTGCTGACCTGAAACTTTTGGAAGAGCAGGGCGTGGAGATTTTGACTTGTGGAACTTGTCTGGATTATTATGGGTTGAAAGATAAGCTATGTGTAGGAAATGTTACAAATATGTATACGATTGTAGAGACTATGAATGCTGCAGATAAAATTATTCGTCCTTGATTCAGAGATGGAATGGTGAACTTTGAACTAGTAGAAGGGAGGTGGTTGTCTTATGAAGACAAGAGAGGAAATTCGCTTGACTCAGATGAGCAGCACTGCAGGATGAGCGGCCAAAGTTGGTCCTGAGACCCTTGCCCAGGTTCTGGGTAAGCTGCCAAAATTCCAGGATGAGAATCTCCTGGTGGGACTGGAGACATCGGATGATGCTGCAGTTTACAAAATAACAGACGAAATAGCGATGATTCAGACGGTGGACTTTTTTACGCCGGTGGTAGATGATCCATATATGTTCGGTCAGATAGCGGCAGCCAATTCTTTGAGTGATGTATACGCAATGGGAGGAGAACCTAAGATTGCGTTAAATATTGCTGCGTTTCCGAGCTGTCTGGACCCGGAGATATTGGGAGATATTTTGCGTGGCGGTGCAGATAAGGTGAAGGAAGCGGGTGCTGTTCTGGTGGGAGGGCATACCATTCAGGACAATGAACCAAAGTATGGTTTGAGTGTATCCGGATTTGTACATCCGAAAAAGGTATGGAAAAATTATGGGTGTCAGCCGGGGGATATCCTGATTCTGACAAAGCCGATCGGAAGTGGTATTGTCAATACTGCGGTGAAAGCGGGGATGGCGTCGGAAACTGCGATTATGGCAGTGATAAAAGTAATGGCGTCATTGAATAAAACTGCAAAAGAAGTAATTCAGAAATACCCCATTTCTGCATGTACGGATGTTACCGGATTTGGTCTTCTGGGACATTGTGCCGAGATGGCATCGGCAAGTGAGGTGACGCTGGAATTGGAACCAAAAAAGGTTGCATGGATTGAAGAAGCGGATTCTTATGCGAAGATGGGGCTTGTGCCTGCAGGCGCTTATCGAAACCGGGAACATTCCGGAGAAATGGTGGATGTTGGAAATGCGGAAGAGTATGAGATTGATTTACTCTATGATCCACAGACTTCTGGTGGATTATTATTCAGTATTGCGCCGGAATATGTGGATGGTATTCTTCGGGATTTTGTGGCCAGCGGGATTGAAACGGAAGTTTCGGTTATTGGAAGAGTAACGAAGGCTGGAGAAAAGTGGATTCGTCTGGTGTAGGAGTAAGAGATGAATAAAAATCAATTGTTTCGCAAAATTCCCAAAATGGATGTGTTGCTTGCACAGGATGCGGTACAAAAGATGATTAATATGTATGGATATGATAGTGTTTTGAATGCTCTTCGCAAGGAACAGGAAAAACTGCGTTTGGAAATTGCTTGTTGTACAGATGCAGAGCAGGTGGAAGAACAGATTGCAGAACTTGCGGTGCAGGTGCGAAAGGAATTGGAAAGCGCCTATTGCCCACAGTTGAAAAAAGTGCTAAATGGAACCGGTACGATACTGCATACCAATCTAGGGAGGGCTGCTCTTCCGGGTGAATTGGTGAGTGAGGCAGTAAGTGCGGTTTGCGGCTATACCAATCTGGAATATGATTTGGACAGGGGAACACGGGGAAATCGCGGAGAAGTTCTGGAGCGACTTCTTTGTGAGATTACACAGGCAGAAGCTGCGGTAGTAGTCAATAATAATGCTGCCGCAGTTTTACTTGTATTAAATGCAGTTGCCAGAGACGGTGAGGTGTTGGTTTCTCGTGGGGAACTTGTGGAAATCGGAGGACATTTTCGAATTCCCGATGTGATGGAAATGAGTGGAGCAACTTTGGTTGAGGTAGGAACAACCAATAAAACTCGTCTATGCGATTACGAACAGCGGCTTTCTGGGAATACAAAAGCGGTGTTAAAAGTGCATACAAGTAATTATCGGATCGTAGGCTTTACAGAGGCAGTGTCGGTGGAAAGTTTGCGTAATCTTCCGGTGCCTATAATCGAAGATTTGGGAAGCGGTGCGCTGATAGACTTAAAACAGTACGGACTGCCGGGAGAACCGGTTGTGCAAGAAGCATTAAAGAATGGAGCAGATATTATCTGCTTCAGTGGAGATAAGCTGCTGGGAGGTCCGCAAGCGGGGATTATTGTGGGAAAGAAGTGTTATGTGGAACAGATGTGTAACAATCCTCTTTATCGTACAATGCGGATTGACAAATTAACTGCGGCAATTCTGGAACGTATTCTGCTAGAATATCGTTCGGAAAGTCGAGCAGTTCAGAATATCCCTGTACTTCGGATGATTACGAAGAAGCCAATGGATGTGGAGCAGGATGCAAAACGGTTGAAGAGAATGTTAAAACGAGCTGGATTGGCAGTGGAACTGGAATTGTATCCATGTGAATCACAGGTCGGAGGCGGTTCGCTGCCATTGACAACCCTTCCGAGTATGGCAGTGGCCTTTATGCCTTATGAAATCAGTGTTGAAGAATTGGACCGAAGGATGCGAAAACTTCCGCTTCCGGTCATAGGGCGGATAGAAAAAGGAAAATATTTACTGGATATGCGCACTTTTGAAATGGAAGAAGCATCTCGGTTTATAAAAGAACTAAAAGAAGAGGATGTATTAAGGAGAGCAGATTTATGAATCTGAAACAGCTGGAAGCCTTTGTTCAGGTGGCAGAGAAGAAAAATTTTTCAAGAGCGGCAAAAGCAATGTTTTTGACGCAGCCGACAGTAAGCGCACATATTTCTGGACTTGAGAAAGAGTTGAATACCAGATTGTTGATTCGAAATACAAAAGATGTGGAACTTTCGGAAGAGGGAGAACGACTGTATGAGTATGCAAAGCAGATTACCTTACTGACGGAGCAGATTGTACAGGAGTTTGGCAGTGAACCGGATGTGGAAGAACAGTCAACCGTTACGATTGCAGCTTCGACGGTGCCGGCACAGTATCTTCTTCCTGAAATTTTGGCAAAGTTTCGCCAGAAATATCCGAAAGAACAATTTCAGATTTTGGAAAGTGACAGTACTGGTGTTGTAGAACAAGTAGCTGCAAGAACTGTAGATATTGGGTTGACAGGGACGGAATTGTCCAAAAAGTACTGTGAGTTTCTTCCTTTTTATGAAGATGATTTAATTGTGATTACGCCCAATACGGAGCAGTTTCGCAGGAGAAAGCAAGGTAAAGAAGATACTGTGCTGGAATGGCTACGCAGTGAACCACTGATTATGCGTGAAGAGGGCTCTGGTACCCGAAAAGAAACAATGAAAATTTTGCAGCAGCTGGGATTGCGTATAGAGGGATTGAATGTGATTGCCAGTGTAGAAAATCCGGAAACAATTAAGCGGTCGGTCAGCAGCGGGATGGGAATTTCTGTATTATCCGCATTGTCTGCGCGGGATGCAGTGAGCAATGGTTCTGTTCTGGGATTTTCTCTTGGGGAAATGCAGGGAAAACGGCAGATTTATGTTGTATATAACAAAAATTTTCGTTTGAGTCCTGGAGCAGAGCGTGTTTTGAAGACAATCAAAAAAATGTATCCACAGATGAAACTGTAAGAAAATGGTGAAAAAATAAGAATACTAGCAAAAATACAAGAAAGTCTGCTTATAGATATTTTCTATAAGCAGACTTGTTTATTATGTCTTTCGATTAGACTCTGTTGTAGAAGACAGGTATACTTATATATAGAAAATAACGGAACAGAAACGAGATGACAAACATGATTTATATGGATAATGCTGCAACTACACTGCAGAAACCAGAATGTGTTGCAAAAGCGGTAGTGAATGCTATGAATTCTTTTGGAAATGCAGGACGTGGACTGAATGATGCATCTATGGGAGCTTCCAGAGTGGTTTATGATACGAGAGAAAAGCTCTGTCGTTTATTTCATGGGGAAAATCCAAAGCAGTTTGCATTTACAATGAATGCAACAGAAAGTCTGAATACTGCGATCCAAGGACTGATTGGTCCGAGAGACCATGTTATTACAACCATGTTGGAGCATAATTCGGTGCTACGTCCATTGTATGAGCGGGAGGCTGTCGGAGTGGAATTGACAATTCTAAAATGTGATACATATGGAAATATTTCTTATGAAGAAATAGAGGCGGCGATTCGGGAAAATACAAAAGCAATTGTTTGTACGCATGGCTCCAACTTGACGGGGAATTTAACGGATATCGGGCGGATTGGTGCGATTGCAAAGAAACATGGGATTTTGCTGATTGCAGATGCTTCACAGACGGCAGGGCTGATTCCAATTGATGTACAGGAGATGCAGATAGATGTCCTTTGTTTTACCGGACATAAAGGGTTATACGGTCCACAAGGGACAGGTGGGATTTATGTTCGACCGGGCGTGGAGATAAAACCGCTGAAACGTGGCGGCAGCGGAATAGAAACTTACAATAAAAATCATCCTACGCAGATGCCGACAGCGCTGGAGGCGGGAACGCTGAACAGTCATGGGATTGCAGGACTGAATGCGGCGCTTACTTATATAGAAGAAACAGGGGTGGAACATATCTGCCGGCTTGCATTGGAGCGGATGTGGCAGTTTTACGAAGGGGTGCGTGATATACCGGGAGTGACGGTGTACGGAGATTTTTCTGTAAAAGAGCGCGCGCCGATCGTTTCTCTGAATATCGGAGATTTTGATTCTGCAGAGGTCAGCGATGAATTGCTGACAGAGTACGGAATTGCGACCAGAGCCGGAGGACACTGTGCACCGTTGATGCACGAGGCATTGGGAAATGTAGAGCAAGGGGCGGTGCGCTTTAGCTTTTCACATTTTAATACAAAGGAAGAAGTGGAAAAGGCAATTTCTGCGATTCGTGAATTGGCTGTTTAAACTTTCTTAGGAGATGAGGGGAAAGTTAAACATAAAAAAGAAAAAGAAGAGGAAAGGGAGATAAGAAACATGAATTTATCAGACTCAAAGAAAAAACTTGCACTTGCAGGTGTGCTGTGCGGGCTGGTAGCAGCTGCACTTGCTTATTTTGGAAATCCTGCAAATATGGCGTTCTGTATCGCTTGTTTTATTCGTGATACGGCAGGGGCATTGGGAATGCATCAGGCAGCACCAGTGATGTATGCACGCCCGGAAATTATCGGATTGGTATTGGGAGCATTTATTATTTCAGTAGCAACAAAAGAATATCGGTCAACAGCAGGTTCTGCGCCGATGATTCGCTTTATTCTCGGAATGATTATTATGATTGGTTCACTTGTGTTTTTGGGATGTCCGCTGCGTATGGTGATTCGTATGTCAGCAGGGGACTTGAATGCATGGGTAGCGTTGATTGGATTTGTACTTGGTGTTGCAACTGGCGTTCTGGCACTGAAGAAAGGTTTCAGCCTTGGAAGAGCATATGTAACAAATGCAGCATCCGGCGCAGTTCTTCCGATTATTACAGTGGGGATTTTGATTCTTCTGACAGCTACGAACTTGTTGAAGTTTAGTGAATCTGGTCCGGGAAGCATGCACGCACCGATTATTGTTTCCTTGATTGGCGGACTTCTGTTTGGAGTATTTGCTCAAAAATCTAGAATGTGTTTTGCAGGCGGAATACGTGACGTGATCTTGATGAAAAACTTTGACCTTCTGACAGTTGTGGGAAGTCTGTTTGTAGTAATGCTTATATATAATGTAGCAACAGGTGGATTCGTACTTGGATTTGATACACCGGGAGTGATTGCGCATTCCGAACATCTGTGGAATATTCTTGGAATGTATGCAGTAGGATTTGCTGCTGTTTTGGCAGGGGGATGCCCACTGCGTCAGCTGATTCTGGCTGGACAGGGTTCTTCTGATTCTGCAGTAACTGTATTGGGAATGTTTGTAGGAGCTGCTCTTTGCCATAATCTGGGGCTTGCATCCAGCGGAACTTCTCTGAATCCAGAGACGAAAGAACTGGTTGCGGGAGCAGTAACAACCAATGGTAAGGTTGCATTGATTATTTGTATTATTGCATGTTTCCTGATTGCATTTACAAGTAAGCGAAAAGCAGCAAAATAGATTGAGTGAAATTGGAAGAGAAAGGAAGAGGAAGAATGAAAGTAGTAGACGCAAGAGGACTTTCTTGTCCGGAACCATTGATGTTAACAGCTGAGGCATTGAAAAATGCGACAGAACCTGTTAAAATTCTTGTGACAGAACCACATCAGAAAATGAACGTGGAAAAACTTGCAAAGGATCGCGGTAAAAAAGCAACGGCAACAGAAACGGCTGAAGGCTTTGAGATTGTAATTGAGTAATGAGAAAAAAAGAATTAAAATTAGTTATTGCATTCCATACAACGGCAGATGCAATGGCAATGGAAAAAATATGTAAAGAAACCGGAACACCTGGAAGATTAATTCCGGTTCCACGAGTGATTTCGGCAGGGTGTGGTCTGGCATGGTGCACCGAACTGGAAAATCGTGAACAGATTACAGCAATATTGTTAGAAGCGGGGATTGAGGAAGAAGACCTTCATGAGTGTATGGTATAAGAGGTACTTTGAAATATGGGGGCAGAAAGGTAACTGGTGTGCCTCCCGGTCTTCAAAACCGGTGTGGGGCGGATGTGTCCCGGATGGGTTCGATTCCCATATGCCCTCGCCAGAAAAAGTTAAAGCAAAGGCAAATGTAGCGCAAGGATTACCTGAGTTGCTTAAAATAGCGACAAATGAGGTTTATGAAGATAATCGTAAGGAGAAACATGTAAAAGATGCAAAATTTGGCTGGTATTCGTATGATTCAAGATTTGCGCTTCCGGTATTTGGAGATAATGGAGAAATTGAAAGGTATAATGTTTTTAATGTTGCAATGTTAGTGAGGCATGATGCAAACGGAAAATTTTATTTATATGACATTATGAAAATAAAAAAAGAAACGAGCACTCTTTTCCAGTCAAATGACTTTACTCAGTAACAAAACCCATTTCTTGATTATAATTTTAACCTGATGGTGGTAAAAAGTCAATAAAAAGAAATGAACATCCTTTTAAATCGTCTTAGCTCTCACTTCATAACTGAATAAGAAATCCAAAGGAAAAGCGGTTCAGCTATTTATTGGAGATAATATAGAAAAGCCGGGTTCGGATACACTGATTTATTTCAGTGCGTCCGAACCTGTTTTTGTTTCAACTGATTTAAGTGAATATTTTACTGTTTTTAAGTAGAAAAACACAAGAAAAATGCTGAGGGGGGGTATAATTTAACAGAGAGAAGTGATAAAGCAAAGATGTGAAGAAGAAAGGAGAGAAGAAGGATGGATTAA
>ERZ791922.296-NODE-296-length-36937-cov-10.699311_pt1 | contig 36937 bp, 38 predicted proteins | sample MGYA00510134_ERZ791922 | MGnify/ENA primary metagenome ERZ791922 (study PRJEB30046, sample SAMN00792101) | human gut metagenome | study: EMG produced TPA metagenomics assembly of the A metagenome-wide association study of gut microbiota in type 2...
CCGCAGGCCGGGACGGGCGGGCCTGCGGCACTCCCCTACCACGTTAGGGTCGGATGGTGACTATTCAATCGGGTGGACGGGATCTGCGGTTGTCCGTGCAAGGGGTCCGGCCAGCGGCCGGCCCGCCAAGGATAACAACCGGAGGACACCGTTGTTCTCGGCCGTAGGGCAGCGACGGCGTAGGGGCTTGCCGCAGGTAAGCCCTTCCCGGCCTCCCGGCAGAGCAAGGCAAGAAGTCAGGGTCGGTCTGATTTCTTGCCGTTTTATACCCCAAACAGCTTCCCGATCTCCTCCTCCGGCAGGGTTCGGTCTGTGGGGGCGTCCTGGGCATGGGACAGCATTTCTTCCACCCGGTTTTCCAGTTTCTGGCCGATCAGCTTTTCCACCGAGATACCCCTCAGCTGGAAAAACAGGAAGGGATTTTCGTCGATGCGCACACCCACGCCGTAGAGTACAGCGGCTGCATGTTTGCACAGAATGGCGTCGTCGGGGCAGCTGCAGCGGATATGGAGTTCCCAGCGCCGGGGGAATAAGCCCCCTTCCTGGGTGAACACCTCCGCCACCGTGGGAGGCAGATCTCCGTTAAGCAGCGCTTCCATGTTGGGAAGGGATTCCACACAGGCTTCCTCGATTTTCTTCCGGTTCTGGTCCGAAAGAGGATCCAGGGTGATCTGGACCTTGTAGGGTCTCATCCGGGATCCCTGGACCAGGGCATGGATTTCTCCCGGTGCCAGCTGGAGATCCAGTACGGTATCCGCCTTCAGGTACCGGCGTCCCCGGGCCAGCCGGTTGCTGATATCCGAATAGGATTCGATGGCCCTGCACCAGGCTTTGCCCCACCAGTGGCGGCAAAGCTGGGTCCCGGTGACATGGACCGGCTGATACTGCCGGCTTTTTTCACCGGCCTTCCGCAGGGTCTGCTCCGCCTGCTTCTGCAGGGCTTCGATGGTCGGCTGGGGATACTTTGCATAAGAAAAGCCCCAGGAATATTTTCGTTTGCCACTCATGGACTACCGCCTCTTTTCCGGCAGGTCCAGCTTCATCAGATCCAGCAGCTCCCGGTCGGAAAGCTCGGTGATCCAGGTGGTACTGCCTCCAATAACCTGTTCTGCCAGGTCTTTTTTACTGTTGATCATGGCGTCGATCCGTTCCTCGATGGTACCGGAACAGATGAATTTGTGGACGATCACGTTCCGGGTCTGCCCGATCCGGTAGGCCCGGTCGGTGGCCTGATTTTCCACGGCCGGATTCCACCAGCGGTCGAAGTGGATCACATGGCTGGCGCTGGTCAGGTTCAGTCCGGTGCCGGCTGCCTTCAGGGAAAGGACCATATAGGGCACATAGTCTTCCCCGTTAAAGGCGTCCACCATGGCCTGCCGCTTCTTTACCGGTACGCCCCCGTGGATGACAAAGCCGGGCCGGCCGAATACTTCTGTCAGGAAGGCAGACAGGGCATCGGTGATTTCCCGGTACTGGGTGAATACCAGTACCCGCTCCCGTTTTTCGTAGATGTTCCGGCACAGTTCCCCCAGACGGCGGAATTTCCCGCTTTCGGTTTCCTGGTAGTTCCCGGTGCCCAGGAACTGGTCCGGATGGTTGCAGATCTGCTTCAGTTTGTTGAGCATGGCCAGCACCAGACCTTTCCGTCTGATCCCGCTGATTTCCGTGTCTTCCTGGAGCAAGGTGCGGAAATGGCTGACTTCGCTGCGGTACAGGGCCACCTGGCGGGGAGACAGGGAAATGTACTCGTTCTTTTCGATCTTTTCCGGCAGATCGGAGATAATGGACTTGTCCGTTTTGAGACGGCGCAGGATAAAAGGAGAAAGAGCCGCCCGCAGGGGTTCGTAGTTCCCGCTGTTTTTCAGGCCTGCGGCGTAGGCGGCGAACTCTTTCCGGCTTCCCAGGAGTCCCGGGTCCAGAAAGTCGAAAAGAGACCACAGATTGGACAGGTCGTTTTCCACCGGCGTCCCGGTCATGGCCAGACGGTGGCGGGCCTTCAGCTCTTTGATCTGACGGGCCTGCCGGGTGCCCGGGTTCTTGATGGCCTGGGCTTCGTCCAGGATCACTCCGTCCCAGGGGATTTTCTGGAGGCCGGCCAGACGGGGGACCAGGGCATAGGTGGTCAGGGTCAGGAAGGTCTGAGAATCAGCCAGCACTTCTTCCAGCTTTTTGGCCGTCCGTCCGTGGAGCACGGTATAGGAAAGGGAAGGAGTGAAACGGTCCAGTTCCCGGGACCAGTTGTCCAGCAGAGAAGCCGGGACTACCAGCAGGAACCGTCCTTTCGGAAGCTTCTGCTGCTGACGGGCCAGATAGGTCAGGACTTCCAGGGTCTTTCCCAGCCCCATGTCATCGGCCAGACACATGCCGAATCCATAATCGGACAGGGTGCACAGCCAGGAGAAGCCTGTTTTCTGGTAGGGACGGAGGGTGGCCTGGACAGCTTCCGGAACCTCCAGAGGAGCTGCCTTTTCCGGGTGGCGCAGCCGGTCCAGGAGCCTGGTCAGCCACTGGCCGTGGGTGAAAGTCACCCCGTCCTGAACGGACAGTTCCTCCCGGAGGGCCTCCGCCACGGTGACGGTGCCGGAAAATCCCTTCAGCTGCTGGAGCAGTTCCTTCAGATGCTGGTGGTCCACTTCGATCCATTTGCCCTTGATCAGGGCCAGGCCTTCGGTACCGGACAGCAGCCGGGCAATGTCTTCCGGGGTCAGGGTTACCCCGTCCACAGTCAGGGAAGGCTGGAGGGTCAGCAGGGTCTCCGCTCCCAGCAGGGGTTTTTCCTGGTCTCCGATTTTCACAGACAGGGAGACCTGGCGTTTTCCCTGGCGCCACCAGTTGGGGATCCGGCAGCGGATGCCCAGGCTTTCTACCTGGGGGATGGTCTTCAGGAATTCATAGGCTTCCGAAGGTGTCAGTCCAAAGGGGTGGAAGATCTCTCCCGAGGAGATGAACCGGCCGTGGAAGGGAGAAATCTGGGCCACCTTGTCCAGGGAGGACAGCAGCTGCATGAGCTTGTCACGGTCATCCTTGTATTCCTGGAGGGCATAGGAAAGAGGCATGTGACGGGCCTCTTTCTTTGCATCATAGGTTGCATAGGTGGCCAGGAAGGCGAAAGGATAGGTTTCGCTCCTTTTGTTTTCCACCAGGTGGAAGTAGATCCGGTCAGCCGGACGGAGGGCACCGCTCCGGGTCTTCAGATAATCTTCCACAGTGCCGGAAAATTTTCCCAGATCCTGGGCAAAGGCCTGATTCAGCTGGTCCCAGGCGTGGTGGAGCCAGCCTGAGTCGACCCAGGTGCTGCCAGGGGCAAAGGGAACGGCGTCCAGCAGGCTGTCCTCCTGTTCCGGGGAAAGAGGGATTCGGGTTTCTGACAGGGATATCTGGAGGAACGGATCATGGCTCAGGGCTTCCACAAAAGCGGCGGCTAGACGATGAAGGAACTGGAAGGAAGGACTGGCATCCTGAGAAAGGGAAGAGAAACCCAGCTGATACAGGGTCAGCCAGGGATGTTCCTGGAAGTTTTTCCGAAGCCGGGCTTGTTCAGCAGATAGACCTTTTTCCGGGGAATCCAGCTGGAAACCACCAGGGGTAAAGAAAAAATCCAAGGTTTTTGCGCGGGCTTTCATGGGTAAGACTCCTTTATACTACAGATACTTTTATTGTAGGGAAAAGGGGGATAAGAGTCAATGTTTCCTCAGTCCGCTTCCCTTGCGGCCCGCAAGGGCCGGGCTGACGTCTATATCCATTATATGGGCCAACACCACTTTTTCCAGCTTGTTCCATCCCAGCTATAACAATTGTCGGTTCATTCCGTAAGAAGATAGCTGGTCTTTATGAGCGCCAGGATATCTTCATCCGCCAAAGAATCATCCAGCACAGCAGAAATCCACAGCCGGTGGTTCATGTGATAGGCAGGATAGATGCCGGGAATGCGGTGGAGCTGTTCCGCCTCCTGGGGCTGGATCTTCAGATTCATCACGTCGAGCAGGTCAGGGGTGCCATCCTTGTCGAGGACCGTACGCTTCACATTCATGATGAGGGCGAACCATTTCCGGTTGGAAGCATGGCGGAAAGTTCCGTAGGACTGGTAACGGGCAGAATGTTCCCAGGGAAAATCCGGCCTGATCTGGAATTGGTTCAGGATCCGTTGAGTGAGCCGGTTGGCCTGGGGAGAAGCAAAAAGGACATCCCGGCAGCAGCGGTCGGCAATGTCTCGCAGCAGTGCGGCATAGGCACTCCGGACAGTATGTACATAAGCTCCATCCGCTGCCTCCTGGCGAAGCTGATAGTACTCATCCAGCGTCATCGGATCGATGACTTTGCCTGTGATTTTCCCTTTTGCATTGACGGTCAGGACGGCCTTGAAGTCTCCTCCCATCAACGGCTTTTCAAGGGTATAGCCATCTTTGACTTTCTGGAAGCCGTAGGCGGTCATTTTATTTTCCATCCATCTTTTGCGGGCAAAGAGGGTTCCCTCGAGTTGTTCCATGGATCCGGTCAGCTCCTTTCAGGTACAATCAGGCATCTTTGGAGTCGGGTATCTCATCGTTGATATGGATTGTTCCCCATTCACAAAGGGATTGCAGTATGGGCATCAGGCTGAGTCCCCGTTTCGTCATGGAATATTCCACCTTAGGCGGCACTTGCGGATATTCATGCCGGTTGACCAGCCCATCGCTTTCCAATTCTTTTAATTGGGTGCTCAGCATTTTATGGGTTACATGCCCTAGTGCACGTTTCAATTCACCGTACCGCAGGGTCCCCTTTTTCCATAGCCAAAAAAGAATGTGCATCTTCCATTTTCCATTGATGATGCTGATGGCATAGGCGAATGGTCCTATATTGACTTCCGGTTCTTTCATTAAAGCTCTCCTTTTGGATAGTACCTTACAAAATAGTGCGTTCTATCTTTTTTAACACATAATATGATACCATACAAATCAACGAAAGACAAAAAATGGAGGAATAGAAATATGAAAGAAAAAATCAATGTATTTGATTACAGCAAAACGATTCTGGAGGCCCTGCACAAAGGAGTGCTGCTGACCACGAAGGCGGATGAAAAAGTAAACACCATGACCATATCATGGGGAACCTTGGGCATAGAGTGGGCGAAACCCATCTTCACCGTTTTTGTCCGTGAAAATCGTTTCACCCATGAACAGTTGGAAAAGAATCCTGAATTTACCATTAACATTCCTGTCGGGGAATTTAACCGGAAAATCCTGGGGCTTGCCGGTACAAGAAGCGGCCGCAGCATGGACAAAATCAAAGAACTGGGATTAACCCTGGAAAATCCGGAAACCATTTTAGTCCCTGGCATCAAAGAACTTCCTCTGACCTTGGAGTGCCGGGTGATTTACAAACAAAAGCAAGAGCTGAAAGCAATCTCAGAAGAAAATCAAAAAAGATTTTACCCCCAGGATGTTGATGGAACGTTCCATGGAGAAAACCGTGACGTCCATACCGCCTACTATGGGGAAATCGTTGACGCTTATATCATAAAATAACAGGCAAAAACGGGATGGAGCTGTGAAAAAATGAGAAATCATTTTTTCACAGCTCCTTTGCTGATCTTAGTGTAAAATAGTTCTCGGTAAAATGAATAATTCCTTATAAACTTGCAAAAAGGAAGACCTTCATCTTATAGTATAAGTCACGACACCAATACTATAGATAGGAGAAGGTCTTCCATGGATTTCATTGTATCAGAATTCATCAAGTTAATAAAGGGGGGTTCCAACGGGTTGGCCCTGGAAAAGGAAGTCTGGCGGCGGGGAATTGAGTTCCAGTGCCAGGCTTTCGCCCGGGCCCTGGAGATTTACGATGCTGAGATGGCCAGGCAGTATGCGGGAAAACAGGAAGTACTGCGGATTGACCGGCGTACTATGCTTTGCATGTTCGGGACGGTCACATTCTCCCGCCGTCTGATCCGGCGCGAAGACGGAAAAGCATTCTATCCCTTAGATACTATCCTGGGACTGTCACCTTATCAACGATATTCTCCGTTGCTCCTGTACTCAGTAACCAAAGTGGTAGCCGGAAGCGTCTATCGAGCTGCAGCTGAGGCAGTGAATACCCTGACCCCGCTGGATATCAGCCATCAGACAGTAGGCAGGATGGTCAGGATGGTGGGAGACAAGTACGCTCAGTACGAAGAAGCCCATTCCAATCCGGCTTTCAGCGGTGATAAGCCGCTGGAAAAGCCGAAGTACCTGTTCATCGAAGAAGACGGTGTCCTAATGAAAGGGTAGCCAAAGGGCAGTGTGGAGATGCACCGTTTCCAGGTGGCGACTGGGGTAAAGCAGATTGGCAAGAGGCGGATCCTGACAGGGTTTCACGTTTTTGCCGGCTTCGACCGGAAGCATGTCCTGGAGCTGCTGGAGGCCTATCTGGATAACCATTACGACCTGTCTTGATGCACTGTCTTGAGCAACAGTGACGGGGGCAGTGGGTATACGACGAGGATGTGTTCGATAAACTGGCAGAAGGCAGCCAGCGTCACGAGCATTTCCGGGACCGGTACCATGTAAACGAGAAAATCCGTCAGCGGCTTGGGTGGGTCAGGAAGCGAGGTATGGTTGACCGTCTCCATCACAAGGTCTGGCAACACGACCTGGAGGGTGTCCACTGCTGCCTGGACATGCTGGAAGGAGAAGCCAGCACTGCCGAAGAGGAAGAGAACGTCAGGAAACTGCGGGCTTATTTGGAACGTAACTGGGAATGGCTGACTCCTTTGCCGCTGAGGGAGGGACTGGAAGACTGTCGGAAAGGGCTGGGGACTTGTGAAAGCAACCATCGGACGTATACCTATCGGATGAAGAAACAGGGACGGCGCTGGAGCTATAGAGGCGGCCTGGCAATGGTCAAGGTGATCAGTGGCCTGAAGAACGCTGACCTGGAGCAGGCCCTGGCAGGAGATTTGTGCGTTATGCCGTTGAAAACCCGGAAAGAGTACCGGAATGCGGTGAGAGAAGCGGTGAAAAAGCCGATATTCGTCCCTCACGTAGGTACCCATCAGTGTAGAATTGCCAATTACGGTCCCAGCAGCAGTCCCATGGGACAGTTGGCCGCAGCACTGAACTGGTAATAAGGACGGTCCCCAAGTCCGCCCCTGCAGGGTGGACTTGGCCTCCGGCTATGCTGGTACTCTTTGCGGGTATACGTCGATACCCCGGGAGCTGGGAGGGCAGGCCCAGGAGGAGTCGGCGGGATAACATCGACAGTGGTCGTTCCACGGGTGGAGCACGCGGGCGATAGTGTCCGGCTTCCTGGTCCGTAGCCGCAGCCTTTGACCGACAGGGCAAGGCGATAGGCTGTGAGCCTCCCGCCAGGGACGAACGGGTCTGCCCTCCCGGCGGAGAGCTTTCGCGGGTGGAAGAGTATAGAGGCTTTTTGCCCTCTGGACGGTCGTGATGGGGCTCCACTTCGGGTAGTCCTTACAGCGTCAAGGTCAGAGTATGGTACAGATGGCGGGCCGCCCGGCGTGCGGCCCCTACGGTTCTGTACTCTTCACTCTGTACTTTCGGCCCATGAATGAATAACTATACTGTGATGAAGGTTTCACCGAGAACTTGTTGACACTTACTTTGCTGATTTGGCGGGGCGCCGGGCTTCCCCTGTATGGTAAAATAGAAAGAAAAAAGGAGGCCTGCCATGAGAAAATGTTGGAGCTTGGCCGCTTTGCTGGTCCTGGCTTTTTTGCTTGTTCTCCTGGCCGGCTGCGGAGTGGACCAAAGACAGAGGGACGGGAAGACCGGGGCCTCGCCGGTGAGAATCAGTGGGCCGCTTCGGGGCTCAGTCTCTAGGCACTAGTCTTTAGCCGGCGGACACCATTTGCCCAGGGGCAGATGGTGTTGAAGGGAAACGCAGCCCAGGGGCTGCTAACCCACCACCATTGCGCAAGCGCAACGGTCTCCAGCTACGGCATAAGCGACCTCGCTATCCGCTGAAGCGGATGCTCCCTGCTTACGCCCTTGAAAAGGGCGGATATGAAAAGACGGAGGCCGGGAAGGCTATATGTTCAAAGGCAGATGCCCGGCATCTGGCATCCCAAACGACCAACGATGAACGACTCACGATGAAACCTTAAAGGAGAAAACCATGCCAATCCATTTTACCCCTCTTTCAGCGGGGCTTTTGCTGATCAATCTCATTACGTTTGCCGTGTACGGCTATGACAAATTCTGTGCCAAAAAGGGGGCCTGGCGGGTGCCGGAAATCCGGCTGCTGGGTCTGGCGGCCCTGGGGGGCAGTGCAGGGGCCCTTTTGGCCATGTTTCTGTTCAGGCACAAGACGAAACATCTGAAATTCACCATCGGGGTGCCGGTGATCCTGGGGCTGCAGATTTTTGTGGGAGCGCGGGTGATGGGGTGAAACAATTCCCTCTTGCCAAACGTCAAAATGTCAAATATAATAGAGCATGGGAGAACCTGTCTTTCCCATAGGAGGTAATCATCATGCGCAATATAGCAGATGCCATAGAGCAATTCATCATCAGCGAGCTGTTCGCCAACGAACAGGACCGGGTGGACGTAAAGAGGAGCCAGCTGGCGGAAAAGCTGTCCTGTGCGCCCAGCCAGATCACTTATACCCTGACCACTCGCTTTACCCCAGAACGGGGCTATGAGGTGGAGTCCAAACGGGGAAACGGGGGCTTCATCCGGATCATCCGCCTGCCTCGGCAGACAGCCGTCCAATCCCAGCTGCCAGCGGGCAAAGGAGACCTGTCTTCCAATCAGTTGGTCCAGGCTCTGGCCGCCCACAAACTGATCACTGGCCGGGAAGCCCGGCTGCTGGATTATTTCCTCCATGTGCTGGGAGACCATGTCAGCGAGGAAAACAAGGAACAGATCGTGCGGAATGCGTATCGGCTGCTCCAGGAGGAAGAATAAGTGGCCAAAACACAGACCCATTACGTATGTCAGAACTGTGGGTATTCTACTCCCAAATGGCTGGGCAAATGCCCGGAATGTGGGAAGTGGGATACTCTGGTGGAAGAAACTGCAGTTCCGGCTCCCAGCCGTCAGCGGCCTTCCTATTTGGCGGTGACGGAATCTCCTACCCCTAAGACCTTGAAGCAGGTGGAGAAGGTGAAGGTCCGGCGGATGACTACCGGTATCCACGAATTCGACCGGGTGCTGGGGGGCGGCATCGTCCCCGGTTCCCTGATCCTTTTGGGCGGGGCTCCGGGCATCGGCAAATCCACCATCACCCTGGATGTTTCCATGAAGGCGGCAGCCAGTGGAGAACGGGTGCTCTACGTATCGGGGGAAGAAAGTGAAGCCCAGACGGCCATGCGGGCAGAGCGGCTGGGACAGGCAACGGATGCCCTGCAGATCATGACGGCTACAGAACTGGGGACCATCCTAGTCCAGGCCAAACAGGTGAAACCCCGCCTCCTGGTCATCGATTCCATCCAGACCATGTACAACCAGGAGCTGGAAAGCGCGGCGGGCAGCGTGGGCCAGGTGCGGGAATGTACCGCCAAGCTGCTGACTTTTGCCAAAGAGACGGGAATCGCGGTGATCATCATCGGCCATGTGACCAAAGAGGGGAACATCGCCGGGCCTCGGCTGCTGGAACATATGGTGGACGTGGTGCTCCAGTTCGAAGGAGACCGCTCCTACACCTATCGAGTGCTCCGGGCGCTGAAGAATCGATTCGGCTCCACCAGTGAATGCGGGATCTTTTCTATGGAAGAAGAAGGGCTCCGGGAAGTGGCCAATCCTTCCGGCCTGTTCTTGGAAGCCAAAGAAGAGGCGGTTTCCGGCTCGGTGATCACGGCGGCCATGGAAGGGAACCGGCCGATCCTCACAGAAATCCAGGCCCTGGTTTCCCATACTCCCTTTGGCTTGCCCCGGAGGACCGTGGTGGGAGTGGATTTCAACCGGGTGAATATGCTGCTGGCGGTGCTGGAAAAGCGCTGCGGCATGAATTTTGGAGACCAGGATGCCTATGTGTGCGCAGTAGGCGGTATGAAAATCAAGGAACCGGCGGCGGACCTGGCCATCCTGGGGTCCTTGGTTTCCAGTTATCGGAACCGTCCGGTGCCCATGGGGGTGCTGGCCATCGGGGAAGTGGGCCTTACGGGTGAACTGCGCCGGGTAGGACTGACGGACCGGAGAATCAAAGAAGCTGCCCAGCTGGGATTCAAACGGTTCATCGTCCCCAAAGGCAGCTTCCCATTCGGAAAAGAACCAGAAGGATTGACCATCATCCAGGCAAGGACCGTGGAAGAGGCTATTGCAGGGATGTATAGGGAGTAGGGGCTGCTGCCCGGGCAGCAGCCACAGGTCGCGGCCCGTGACCGGGGTGTGAATTTATTCACACCCCTTATTTATTTGACAGCCCTCTTTACTTTTTATATAATTTATGGGATACGAAAGAGAATTTAATTTTCTGGCTGATGGGATGCAGTTTTCCTTTTTGCTGGAGCGAATTTGGGAGAGTTGGTAATGAAATATTTAAGTGGTAATGAGATTCGGCAGAAATATCTTGATTTCTTTAAGGAACGAGGCCACCTGGTGCTGCCCAGTGCGTCCCTCATTCCCCACGATGACCCTACGCTTCTCTTGATCGGCGCAGGCATGGCTCCTTTCAAGCCGTATTTTACCGGCAAGGTGAAACCGCCTGCGACACGGATCACCACCTGCCAGAAATGCGTCCGGACCGGAGATATTGAAAATGTGGGCCGCACTGCCCGGCACCATACGTATTTCGAAATGTTGGGGAACTTCTCCTTCGGGGATTATTTTAAGAAAGAAGTGATTCCCTGGGCCTGGGAATTCCTGACGGAAGTCCTGGAACTCCCCAAAGACAAACTGTGGATCACGGTCTATCCCAAAGATCAGGAAGCCTATGACCTGTGGCATGATGTATGCGGAGTCCCGGCGGAACGGATCGTGAAGCTGGACGACAACTGGTGGGAAATTGCCAGCGGCGGCCCTTGCGGACCGGATTCCGAAATCCACATCGATCTGGGCGAAGAACGGGGCTGCGGCAGTCCTGACTGCGGACCTGGCTGTGACTGCGGCCGTTTCCTGGAACTGTGGAACCTGGTGTTCACCCAGTACAACAAAGAAGCGGACGGCAGCTACACCCCGCTCCAGCACAAGAACATCGATACCGGCCTAGGGCTGGAACGGGTGGCTTCTGTGCTCCAGAACAAACCCAGCAACTTCGAGACGGACCTGATCTTCCCCATCATCGAATATGCCTGCAAGATTTCTGGCAAGACTTACAATGCGGATCCCAAGGATGATATTTCCCTGAAGGTCATTGCCGACCATGCCCGTTCCGTCACCTTCATGATCGGGGACGGGATCCTGCCTTCCAATGAGGGACGGGGTTATATCCTCCGCCGGGTGCTGCGCCGGGCCATCCGCCACGGCCGTCTGCTGGGCATCCGGAAGGAATTCCTGGTAGGAGCCGCGGATCTGGTCATCGACATGTATGGGGACCATTACACGGACCTGCGGGAAAAGAAAAGCTACATTGAAAAAGTCATCGCCATGGAAGAAAATTCCTTCCTCCAGACCCTGGAACAGGGGACGGATCTGCTGAACCAGAAAATCGATGCCATGCGGAAAGCTGGCAGCACGGTCCTTGACGGGGAAGATGCCTTCCAGCTCTATGATACCTTCGGCTTCCCTTGGGAACTGACGGAAGAAATCCTGGAAGAACAGGGCTTCACCATGGATAAGGAAGGCTTTGAAAAGGCCATGGAAGCCCAGCGGGAAAGAGCCCGGGCTGCTCGGAACGACAAAGAGGGCAAACCGGTGCTCTACGAAACCCGTCACCTGAAATTGGGGAACTTGACCGTAGATGAAGCCAGCAAGAGTGGCAAAGTAGCTGCCATCTTCCCGGCTCACGATACCCAGGCCATCCAAAACGCCAAGAGCGGGGATGAACTGGCGGTGATCCTAACCAATACGGCCTTCCATGCTGAAGGGGGCGGCCAGCTGGGAGATACGGGACGGCTGGTGTCTGACAAGGGCATCTTTAATGTAACGGATACGAAAAAGCTGCCTGACGGCTTCACCATCCAGCTGGGGACCTTGGAACAAGGTACCCTGAGCGTAGGGGATGAAGTGGAATTCGAAGTGAACCTGAAACGGCGGGCAGACATTGCCCGGAACCATACGGCCACTCATTTGCTCCATGCAGCTCTGAAACAGGTGCTGGGCAGCCATGTGAACCAGGCCGGCAGCTATGTGGGACCGGACCGTCTCCGGTTCGACTTCTCCCATTTCTCTCCTCTGACGGAAGAAGAACTGGCCCAGGTAGAAGATATCGTCAATGAAAAGATCCTGGATGCGGTGGATGTGGAAATTTCCCAGCAGGAACTGGAAAAAGCCAAAGAAATGGGCGCTATGGCTCTCTTTGGAGAAAAATACGGCAAAATCGTCCGGGTGGTGAATGTGCCCGGTTACAGCATGGAATTGTGCGGTGGGGTCCATGTGTCCAATACCAGCCATATCGGGCTCTTCAAGATCCTTTCCGAATCCAGCGTAGGCGCAGGGGTGCGGCGGATCGAAGCAGTGACCGGCCGGGGTTCCCTGGCTTACACCCGGGAACTGGAAAGCCTGATCGGAGAAGCGGCGGCTGCGGTGAAGGGCCGTCCCAACAACCTGGTGAGCCGGATCAATGGACTCCAGGAAGACCTGCGGGCAGAAAAGCACCGGGCCGATGAAATGGAAAAGAAACTGGTGGCTGCTCAGGCTGCCAGCGTCACGGCGGATGCCAAAGAAATAAAAGGTGTCCCTGTGCTGGTCCAGGAAGTAAAAGTCCAGGATGTAGATGCCCTGCGGAAAATGGGTGATACCCTTCGGGATAAGACCGGCGGAGTGGTGGTCCTGGCAGCTCCCATGAGCGCCGACAAGGTGAACATCCTGGTCATGGCTGCTAAAGAGGCAGTGCAGAAGGGCATCCATGCTGGCAAAATCGCCAAAGGTGTGGCCCAGGCCATGGGCGGCAACGGCGGCGGACGGCCGGATATGGCCCAAGCTGGCGGTAAGGATGCCAGCAAACTCCAGGCCGGGCTGGATAAAGCTTGGGAACTGGTGGAAGGCCAGCTGCAGTAAAACAGAAAATACGATTGCTTGACAAGAAGGTGTGGAAATGGATCCAAAGGAAAAACTGGGAAAAGCCCTGTACCATCTGCTGGAGAAGAAACACCTCCGCGACATCACGGTGGACGAGATTGTCCGGGATGCGGGGCTGAAAAACGAAGATTTTGAGCGCTGCTGCAAGAACAAGAAGGAACTGGCCCACTGGGTGTATCTGCATATCCTGGCCCGGCATGGGCGGGAAATCTTGAAGAGCCGGTGCTGGTCGGAAGCCTTGTACAAAAAGTTCAAATTGTACGAAGCCAACTTGAAATTCCTGCAGAATCTGTATGCCAGCTGCGATGTGGAAGACATCCGAAAGACCAACCGGCGGTTCGTCCGGGATGCCTATCACCTAATGCTAAAAAAAGCCGGTGCGGATCTGAAGAACCCCCATATCCAGTTCGCCACAGAAATGGTGATCTACGGGGGAGAAGAAATGACCATGCGCTGGATCCAGGAAGGGATGAAAGTCCCCATCGAGGTGATGCTGGTCCTGTTCCAGGAATCCATTCCACTGATCATCAGTCAGTATTTTTATTGAGTGGATTGGCCGAACGTGAAAACCGCACGTTCAGCCAATCAGTCTCAAGTCTCTAGCCGATGGATAAATTTGCAGGCAATTTTTTTGAATGTGGGGAACCAGATTGTCTGAAATCCAGATATGCGTTTCTATATACAGTACGGATGTGGTTCTGTATAATCAAAAGAACCCGGCATTAAGGGCCGGGTCCTCTCCATCGGCCCGAGACTCGAGACCCGAGACCGGGGCTGTTGCACGCAACAGCCCCTTCTTGACAAAAAAGGAGGGAGAGACATGTCTCGTACTACACAGGAAACCACTATGTTCAAACCGGTTCCGGAAACCAAGAGTGTGGCGGAAACCATCCGGGAGGTGGCAGAAGCCCTGAAAGAAAAGGGATACAATCCCATCGATCAGCTGGCTGGGTATCTCCTGAGCGGGGATCCGGCCTATGTGACCAGTTACAAAGATGCCCGGCTGAAGATCCGGCGTTTCGAGAGATATGAGCTGATCGAAGCCCTGCTCCAGGCTTATCTGGAAGAATCGGGCCGCTGATGAGGATCATGGGCTTGGATCTGGGCACCCGGACCATCGGGGTGGCCGTCAGCGACGAAACCGGCTTCTTGGCCCGGGGGGTGGAGACTATCCGCCGGAAAGGCCTGGAAAATGACCTGCAGCGCTTGGGAGAACTGGTGGCGGCAGAAGGAGTGGGGCAGTTTGTGCTGGGCTACCCCAAGAACATGAACGGGTCCATTGGCGACAGAGCCAGGGCCAGCGAAGAATTCAAAAAAATCCTGGAGGAACGCTTCCCGTCCATCCCGGTTGTCCTGTGGGATGAACGGCTCTCTACGGTAGCAGCGGAAAAAGTCTTGATCGAGGCGGATCTCCAGAGGAAAAAACGGAAGAAGATCATCGACATGATGGCCGCTGTGGTCATCCTGCAAAATTATCTGGACAGCCCGAGGAGGAACTGACAATGGAGAAGAAAGACGAAAAGCTGCTGGCGACGGAAGACCAGGAAGCGGTGGTGGTGATCACCGACGAAAAGGGGAATGAGACCTATTACCTGGAAGAAATGGTGATCCCCATGGACAAGAAGAATTTTGCCCTCTTGACCCAGATACCGGAAGACGATGATACGGATCCGGATGATGGGGAAGACAATGTGATCATCGCCCGGGTGGATTTCGATGAGAACGGGGAACCGGTGTATCTGGACCCCACCGATGAAGAATTCGAAGCAGTCCGCAAAGCCTATGAAGAAATCATGGACGAAATGGACGCCCAATAAGAGAGACTGAAGCATCATGCGGAAAAAATTCTTACCCATCGGGATCGCACTGCTGCTGGCGGCGCTGTTCGGTGCCTACTGGTACCTGGATTATTTCAATACCAACACCAGCCTGGCTACTGGGCAGAAGATAAAATTCACCGTAACCCAGGGCATGACCACCTCGGATATCGCCACTATGCTCCATGACAAGAAACTGATCCAGACCCCGGAATCCTTTCGGCTGGCAGCCCGGGTCAAAGGTCTGGAGAACCACCTCCAGGCCGGGACCTATGAAATCACAGCCGGCATGAGCGATGGGGAAATCATCAATATCCTATCCAAGGGCAAAGTCCATTCCAACCGTTTTGCTGTGCCGGAAGGCGCTACCATCAATGAAGTGGCCCTGAAACTGGAACGGGAACACCTGGCCACAGCCCAGGCTTTCAAGGATGCCTGCCGGAATTACACCCCTTATACCTATATGGAGACCAGCAATCCGGATGTGGTCTACAAAGCGGAAGGGTTCATCTGTCCGGCCACCTACAATGTACCGGAAAATGCTACAGCCAAGGACATTGTGGCCATGATGGTCCAGGAGTTCAACAAGAAACTGACGCCGGATCTGCGGAGCGATTTGAACAAAAGCTATCTGCCCCTGCGGGATATCGTGACATTGGCTTCCATGGTGGAACGGGAAGCCACCCATAAGGAGGAGATGCCTCTTATTGCCGGCGTCTTTGAAAAACGGCTCCAGATGGGGATGCCCATCCAGTCCGATACCACCATCCAGTATATCTTGGGGGCCCAGAAAAAAGAAGTCACTTATGACGATCTGAAGCTGGAATCTCCCTACAATACCTATCTGAACAAGGGGCTGCCCCCAGGACCAGTGGGGAACCCCAGTATGGATGCCCTGCGGGCGGTGATCCATCCGGTAATGACCGATTATCTGTATTTCGTGGCTGACAAGGAAGGCTATCACCATTTCACCAAGACCTACGAAGAACATGTAGCCATGATACAGAAACTGAACCCTGGAGAAATCATAGGAGAAGCACAGTGAACAAACCAGAACTGCTGGCTCCCGCCGGGAGCCTGGAAAAGGGCCGGATGGCCCTGCTGTACGGAGCCGATGCCGTTTATCTGGGAGGAAAGGCTTTCGGGCTCCGGGCTTTTGCCGCCAATTTTTCCCTGGAGGAGATTCGGGAACTGGCGGCTTTTGCCCATGCACGGGGAAAGAAGGTCTATGTGACCGTGAACATCTACCCCCACAACAGCGATCTTACCGCGCTGCCGGAATACCTCCGGAATCTGGAAGAAGCCGGGGTAGATGCCCTGCTGGTTTCTGATCTGGGCGTCTGGATGACGGCTCGAAAGACGGTACCCAAACTGGGACTCCATGTGAGCACCCAGGCCAATGTGACCAACTGGGCTGCGGCAAAGGCCTGGGAAGAGCTGGGAGCAGAACGGGTGGTGCTGGCCCGGGAACTGTCTATCCAGGAAATCCGGGAGATCCGGGAAAAAATCTCCGCAGACTTGGAAGTCTTCGTCCATGGGGCCATGTGTATCTCCTATTCCGGCCGCTGCCTCCTGAGCAATTATTTCACCGGCCGGGACAGCAATCGGGGCGCCTGTGCCCAGGTCTGCCGCTGGGAGTTCGGCCTGACGGAAAAGAACCGGCCTGGAGAGGTGTTCCCGATAGCGGAAGATGAGCGGGGCACCTATATCATGAATTCCAAAGACCTGTGCCTGATGGAGTACCTGCCCCAACTGATGGAGGCAGGGGTCAGCAGCCTGAAGATCGAGGGACGGATGAAAAGCGTCCATTATGTGGCTACGGTGGTCAGCGCCTACCGGAAGGCCATCGATCTGTGTTGGCAGGATCCGGCCCATTTCACCGTGCCGGAGAGTCTCCGGGAAGAACTGGAGAAAGTGTCCCACCGGCCCTATACTACGGGATTCGCTGTCCGCAGGACCGGCCCGGAAGACCAGGTCTATACCACCAGTTCCTATGAACAGAGCGCGGATTTCGTGGCCTTGGTCAAGGGCTTTGACCCTGGCACCGGCCGGGCAGCCTTGGAACAGCGGAACCATGTGAAGGAAGGCCAGCAGCTGGAAGTGCTGACTCCTGGCGGGGAAATCTTCTCCTGGACCTTGGAAGAGATGCAGGATGGAGAAGGGAATCCCATCCAGGCCGCTCCCCATGCCCAGATGATCTTTACTGCCAAAGGAGATTCCCGGATGGAACCTTTCTCTTTGGTACGCCGGCTGAAAGGATGAACCGAAACTATTTGTAACAAACTGTATAGAAACCCTTGCTTTTTTCAGGGGTTTAAGAGTAAAATAGATTAGTCGAACTGATTCTGTTCGACCATGGACGAGGAGACGATAGGATGAAGGCTTTGGACAGGCTGCGGACTTTCCTGGAACAGGAAAAGGTGGATGGCATCTTTATCAAAGGCGATTCCTCCATCCGGTACTTCACCGGGTTTACAGGAGGAGAAAGCCTGCTGTATGTGGATCCCCGGCGGGCGGTGATCATCACGGATTCCCGGTATACTTTGCAGGTACGCCAGCAGTCTCCGGAATGTGAACTGATCGAACACCAGCATGGATTCTGGCCGGAAGCGGCCAAGCTGCCGGATTCTGAGAACCTGGCCCTGGATGGAGACTATTTTTCCTATACGGAACAGTGTGCCCTGGCAAAAGCCCTGCCGGATGTCCGCTGGAAGAATGTGAATCTGGTAGGTCTCCGGGCGGTGAAGACCCCTGAAGAGATGACCCTGATCCGCAAGGCCGTAGCGATTTCTGATGAGGCTTTCCTGCAGCTGCTGCCCCATATCCGGGCCGGCCGGAAAGAGAGCGATTTGGCAGCTGAGCTGGAATACAATATGCGGAAGCTGGGATCCACCAAACCTTCCTTTGAGACAATCTGTGCTTCTGGAAAACGGAGTGCCCTGCCTCACGGGGTGGCTTCGGAAAAGGTGGTGGAACCGGGTGATTTCATCACTTTTGATTTCGGTGCTACCTACGAAGGCTATTGCTCCGACATCACTCGTACGGTGGTGGTGGGAAAGGCAGCACCCTGGCAGAAGGAAATCTATGGAATCGTCCTTGAGGCCAACCTGCTGGGGGAAAAGACCCTGAAAGCTGGGCTGACCGGCATCCAGGTGGACCGGGCCGTGCGTGATTTCATCACCGCCAAAGGATATGGGCCGAATTTCGGCCATGGACTGGGCCACGGCGTAGGATTGGATATCCATGAAAAACCGGTGCTGAACAAAGCCAATGACCGGCCGCTGCCGGCAGGGGCAGTGGTGACCATCGAACCGGGCATCTACCTGCCTGACCAAGGCGGGGTCCGGATCGAAGACACGGTGCTGGTCACCGGGGACGGCTGTGAGCGGCTTACTTCCGTCCCGAAAGAATTGGTAGAACTTTGATTCTTATAGATTAGAAACTACTATTTTGGAGGTTGTTTTCATGATTTCTACAAATGATTTCAAAACAGGCGTAACGGTTGAAATTGACGGCGATGCATGGCAGGTCGTTGAATTCCAGCATGTAAAACCCGGCAAAGGCGCCGCTTTCGTACGGGCCAAGATGCGCAATCTGTGCACCGGCGCTGTGGTGGAACGGACTTTCAACGCTGCTGAACGTCTGGAAAATGCCATTGTTGAAAGAAAGGGCATGCAGTATCTGTATGAATCCGACGGCACCTATGTGTTCATGGATAATGAAACCTATGATCAGCTGGAACTGAACAAGGATCAGCTGGGCAAGGCCGTGAATTTCCTGAAAGAAAACATGGATGTGAAGGTCATCACCTTCAAGGACCGGATCCTGGGCGTGGAACTGCCCAACACGGTGGAACTGACCGTAGTGGAAACTGAACCGGGAATCAAAGGGGATACCGCTACCGGCGGCAGCAAGAACGCCAAGATGGATACCGGTTATGTCGTAAAGGTCCCTCTGTTCATCAACGAAGGGGATGTGCTGCAGATCGATACCCGTACCGGCGATTACATTGCAAGAGCTTAAGAAGCAGAAAATGGGGCTGTCCGTGGACAGCCCCGTTTTGTATCCTTTTGTTTCTTGCTGGCCTGGAATGTTTAGAAAAGGATGGCTTTATGAAGACGATTTATTTGGTACGCCATGGGGAGACCTTGGCCAACCGGCAGGGCATCCTCCAGGGCTGGAGCAACAATCCCTTGGATGATACCGGCCGGAAGCAGGCGGCGGCCCTGGTGACCCGGGCATCCCGAGTGCCAGTGGATGCGCTCTATACCTCGGACTTGATCCGGACCCAGGAAACCGCTGCTCCTCTGGCTGCTGCTCGGGGCCTGGAACCAATGGTGGTGCCGGGCCTGCGGGAAATCTCTTTCGGCAAATGGGATGGCCACCATTTGAAAGAGATCCAGGAAAAGGATCCGGATACGCTCCGGGATATTTTCCTCAAGCCGGGACAGGTGGATCTGGCAGCGGAGGAAAATCTGGCTGCTTCCCAGGAACGGGGCTGGAAGGCCTTTACAAATCTGGTGGAAGAAATGGAACCGGACGGCACCATCCTGTGCGTCAGCCACGGTGGATTGATCCGGCTCCTGGTCTGCCGGATCCTAGGCTTTCCCATTGATAATATGTGGCGGATGAGCCTGGCCAATACGGCCTTCGTCCAGGTAGTCCAGACGGAAGATTACGGCTTCCGGGTGGATCGGCTGAATGATATGGGGATGCTGTAAGGGTGGGCTGTTGCCTGCCCGTAGGCAGTTTATGCCTCTTGACTCATCTGTTATAATAATAGATACATATCAATCATCTTACAAATGAGGGAGCGATTTTTATTTTAGAATTCAAGCACATCAGTATTGACGACAAGCCGATATTCGATGATTATTTTACCGAAGAGGATTACCATGCCTCGGAATGCTGTTTCGGTTCCATCTTTATTTGGCGGAACCAGTATGACAGTTATTGGGGCATCAGCCATGGCTGTCTGCTCATCAAAGTGACCGTGAACGGAAATACCTTCGTCCTGCCTCCGTTTGGAGGAGTCAACGAGGATCTGCCCAAAGTGATCTGTGCCCTGAAGCAGTATTTCAAAGGGGAACCTTTTGAAATGCATGGCATCTACGAGCATACCATCGAACGGTTCCAGAAGTATCTGCCCCAGGTGAATACCTTCACCCCTGACCGGGACAACTGGGACTATGTGTATCAGCGTGCCAGCCTGGCCAGTCTCAGCGGGCGCAAGCTCCACGGTAAAAAGAACCATTACAATCAATTCATCAAGGACCATCCGGATTTCGTCTACGAACCCATCACTCTGGCCAACAAAGATGAATGCATCGCCTATGGCAAACAGTGGGTGGAAGAACGGGAACTGACCGATCCTTCCATTGTGGCGGAATATGATGCCATCCGGGAAGGCCTGGACAATTTGGAAAAACTCCAGCTCCGGGGCGGGCTGATCCGGCTGGACGGCCAGGTGAAGGCCTTTACTTTTGGCGAGCGGACCGGCAAGAATACGGCGGTGATCCACGTGGAAAAGGCGGATCCGGACATCCGGGGCCTGTACACCGCCATCAACAAGGAATACATCGCCCATGAATGGCCGGATGTGACCTACATCAACCGGGAAGAGGATATGGGCAAGGAAGGCCTCCGGGAAGCCAAGGAATCCTATAAGCCTGTGTTCATGGTGAAAAAATACAATACGATCATCCGCTAAAAGGAGGATTGTCATGGATTTTCGTTTGCTCCAGCAGGATACCCTGTCCCAGGCGGCGGACCTATGGGATTACTGCTTTGAGAAGAAGGGGACGCCCTTTTACGAATGGTATTTCAAGGAATATGCCTTGAAGCAGAACCGGATCCTGGGCGGGTTCCAGGATGGGAGGCTCCAGACCATGCTCCATCTGAACCCCTATGTGCTGCGGGTCCGGGGAAAGGATTGGAAGGTCCCTTATATCGTAGGTGTGGCTACGGACCCAGTGGCCCGGGGACAGCATGCAATGGGCCAGCTGATGGAGACGGCTTTTACCACTCTCCGGGCCATGCAGGTGCCTTTTGCCATCCTCATGCCCATTTATGCCGGGATCTACCAGCCTTACGGCTTTGCCTGGACCCATCTGCGGAAACGGTATACCCTGCCCTTGGCCCAGTTGGACCTGGCAGGCCGGATCTTGGACGGCTTTACGGCGGAACGGGTAGATACCCGGCAGGCGGAAAGCCTACTGGCTCCGATTTACGCCAAAACCATGGTCCGGTACCACGGCTATGCCGAGCGGGATCACCGGGTCTGGGAAAATACCTTAGTGACGGCAGCCCAGGAGAATTTTGAGACGGTTGTTGTAAAGTTTGACGGTGCACCGACGGCTTATGCGTTGTATAATAGGGAGAGTGGGACGGTGACGGTCCAGGAACTCCTGGCTGTGGATGCGCCCAGCAGGATCCGGCTGCTCCAGTATTTCAAAGGCTTGGCCGGCATCTATCAAAAGCTGAAATGGCTGGCTGCGGAGGATGATTTGACATACCTCCAGCTGCCGGACCAGGCCCTGGCCCCTCAGGAAGTCCCTTTCATGATGGGGCGGGTCCTCAATGCCGCGGCCTGTCTGAAAGCTATGCCCGTACCCCGGGAACTGGTGGGAAAGAAACTGGTCCTGGGCTTGAAAGATGAACAGATCGCCCTCAACACCATGCTGGTGAAACTGGACTTCACGGAAAAAGGCATCCAGCTGCTGAATACCTTGGATGATCCGGAAGTGCTGCTGGACGCGGGAACCTTCACCCAGCTGTTCTTCGGACTCTATGGGGCCCGGCAGCTCCAACAGGCTGGCATGGTTTATGGGGACAGTGAAAATGCACTGGAAATCCTTGACAAATTGTTCCCCCGGGAGAATAATTTTATCAATGAGTATTTTTAAGGGAGGCTGTCATGAGCGACAAGATTACAAGAATTTATGTGGAGAAGAAGAAAGCATATGCTGTGGAAGCAGCAGGTCTGTGTTCTGATCTGCAGCAGACCCTGGGCCTGAAGAACCTGAAAAGCGTCCGGATCGTCAATCGGTACGACCTGGAAGGCCTCAGCGAGGAGGACTGCCAGGCTGCCAGGAACCTGGTGCTCAGCGAAGCGCCGGTGGATGTGGTCCGGGACGAAGAACTGGAGATCCCTGCTGGGGTCCGGAGCTTTGCCGTGGAACTGCTCCCCGGCCAGTATGACCAGAGAGAAGATTTTGCCGCCCAGTGCATCCAGCTGATCACCCAGGGACAGCGTCCCATTGTGGCAGACGCCAAAGTATACCTGCTGGAAGGGGATCTGTCCGACGCCGACTTTGAAAAAATCAAGGATTACTGCATCAACCCGGTGGAAGCCCAGGAAGCCGCCATCGAAAAACCGGAAACTTTGGATATGACCTGGGACGTCCCCAAACCGGTAGCCGTCTTGAAGGGGTTCCGGGACCTGGACCGGAAAGGGCTGGAAGATTTCCTGAACAAACAGGAACTGGCCATGAGCCTGGAAGATCTGGCTTTCATCCAAGAATACTTTAAAAAAGAAGACCGGGATCCTTCCATCACCGAAATCAAGGTGCTGGATACCTACTGGTCCGACCACTGCCGGCACACCACCTTTGAAACCAAACTGGAAAACGTTTCCATCACCGACGGTGTCTATACCCAGCCGGTGGCAGAAGCCTACGACCTGTATAAAAAAGACCGGGATTTCGTCTATGGGAAAGATACCCAGCGGCCCATCACCCTGATGGACATGGCCTGCCTGGCCACCAAGAAGCTGAAAAAGGAAGGGAAGATCCCCGATTTGGATGCTTCGGAAGAAATCAACGCCTGCAGCATCGTGGCCCCCATTGAGGTGGATGGGAAAAAAGAAGACTGGCTGGTGATGTTCAAGAACGAGACCCACAACCATCCCACCGAAATCGAACCTTTCGGGGGCGCTGCCACCTGCCTGGGCGGAGCCATCCGGGATCCCCTCAGCGGCCGGAGCTATGTATACCAGGCCATGCGGGTCACCGGATCCGGCGATCCCCGGACTCCTTATGAAAAGACCCTGAAGGGCAAGCTGCCTCAGCGGAAGATCACCCTGGGGGCCGCTGCCGGGTACAGCTCCTACGGGAACCAGATCGGTCTGGCTACCGGTTCTGTGGAAGAATACTATCATCCCAAATTCGTGGCCAAACGCATGGAAGTAGGGGCCGTCATCGGGGCTGCTCCCCGGGATGCTGTGGTCCGGGAACGGCCAGCTGCCGGCGACCTGATCATCCTTTTGGGCGGCCGTACCGGCCGTGACGGCATGGGCGGCGCCACTGGTGCCTCCAAGGAACACACCACCAAGTCCCTCAGCGAATGCGGTGCAGAAGTCCAGAAGGGGAACGCTCCCAACGAACGGAAGATCCAGCGGCTGTTCCGGGATCCGGAAGTGACTCGTCTCATCAAACGGTGCAACGACTTCGGGGCTGGCGGCGTCTCTGTGGCCATCGGGGAACTGGCGCCTGGTCTTGTGATCAATCTGGACAAGGTACCCAAGAAGTACGAAGGCCTGGACGGCACGGAACTGGCCATCAGTGAATCCCAGGAACGGATGGCGGTGTGCATTGCCGCCGGCGACCTGGACAAATTCATGGCTGCTGCCGCCAAAGAAAATCTGGAAGCCACGGTGGTGGCTGAAGTGGCGGAAGATCCCCGTCTGGTGATGTACTGGAGAGGGGAAAAGATCGTGGACCTGTCCCGGGCATTCCTGGACACCAACGGCATTCCTCAAAAGTCCAATGTTGTGGTGGATGGAGTGGAAGAAACCTCTCCTTTCAACAGCACCCCTGCAGAAGTGGAAGGGAAGAAGGACATCAAGGAAGCCTGGCTGGCCAACTTGGACCGGCTGAACGTATGCAGCGAAGAAGGACTGGGTGAACGGTTCGACGGATCCATCGGCCGGGGCAGCGTACTGATGCCCTACGGCGGCCGGAACCAGCTGACCCGTACCGAAGGTATGGCAGCCCGTCTGCCCGTCCTCCATGGCAAGACCAACGCTACCTCCATCATGGCCAGCGGCTATGATCCCAATGTGTGCTGCTGGAGCCCGTACCACGGGGCTATGTACGCGGTGGTGGAAGCCGTGTGCCGGGCTGCGTCCATGGGCGCCGATCCGAAGAAACTGCGTCTTTCCATGCAGGAATATTTCCCCAAACTCCATACGGAACATACCTGGGGCCGGCCCTTTGCCGCTCTTCTGGGTGCCTATAAAGCCTGCTGCGAACTGGAACTGCCGGCCATCGGCGGCAAAGATTCCATGAGCGGTACCTTCATGGATCTGGAAGTCCCGCCTTCCCTGATCTGCTTTGCAGTAGGGGTCATGGACGGCCGCGATACCATCTCCAACGAATTCAAACAGGCCGGCAACACCGTGGTCTTCATCCCCGTGCCCTGCGATGAGCACGAAGTGGTGGATTACCCGGCCCTCCGGACTCTCTTAGACAATGTCCACAAAGCCATCCTGGGCAAACGGATCCTCACCGCCGGCGTGGTGAAGGAAGGAGGCGTGGCAGCCGCCATCTCCACCATGTGCCTGGGCAACGGATTGGGCTTTGGCTTCGTGAAACCCTTCCTCCATGAGGAATGCCTGTTCACCCTGCAGCCCGGCGGTTTCCTGGTAGAAATGGCACCGGGAGCCGATGTGGAAAAAGTCTTTGCAGGCAACGACTTCCTGGTGCTGGGGTCCCTGACTGACGATGGGAAAGTCACCGTCAACGACACGGCCATTACCCTGGACGAAATCAAGGCTGCCTATACCCGTACCCTGGAAGGAGTATTCCCCTCTGTGGTGAAGGATTCTGGAAAGGATATCTGTCGGATGCCCTATTACCGGAACGACCTGCCTCTCACTGCACCGTATAATGTGGCTCAGCCCCGGGTCTTCATTCCCGTGTTCCCGGGCCTGAACTGTGAATACGACACCGCTGCTGCCTTTGAAGCAGCCGGTGCCAAAGCCGATATCTGCGTGATCCGGAATCTGACAGCGGAAGCCATCAAAGAGAGCGTGGAAGAAATGGCCAAACGGATCAAGGAAGCCCAGATCCTGGCCATCCCTGGCGGATTCTCTGCCAGTGACGAACCGGAAGGTTCCGGCAAGTTCATTGCTACCATGTTCCGGAACCCGGCCCTGAAAGAAGCCGTGATGGATCTCCTGTACAACCGGGACGGCCTGGCCCTGGGAATCTGCAATGGCTTCCAGGCCCTGATCAAACTGGGCCTAGTGCCTTACGGAGACATCCGTCCTCTGACGGAAACATCTCCCACCCTGACCTTCAACACCATCGGCCGGCACATTTCCCGGATGGTGGAGACGAAAGTGGTTTCCAACAAGTCCCCGTGGCTGGCCCTAACGGAACCGGGAGATATCCACACGGTGGCTGTTTCCCATGGGGAAGGCCGGTTCGTGGCCACGGAAGAGGAAATCAAGAAGCTCTTCGCCAACGGCCAGGTAGCCACCCAGTATGTGAACCAGGCTGGGGATCCCACCCTGGAAAGTCCTTACAACCCCAACGGTTCCCTGTATGCCATTGAGAGCATCACCAGCCCCGACGGCCGGATCCTGGGGAAGATGGGCCATACAGAACGGTTCACTGACGGCCTGATGAAGAACATCCCAGGCAACAAACTGCAGCCCCTGTTCCTGGGCGGTGTGCAGTATTTCAAGTAATTTTTCAGGGAAGGGGAGACTGCTATGGAGCAGCTCCCCTTTCTTTTATACAAAAGACGAATCAGACACAAAGGAGAAGATTCTGCATGGAACTTTCTGTTGGAACGAAACTCCACGGTTTTACCGTACAAAAAATCACAGCCCTGCCGGATATCGAAGCTGCAGCCTATGAGATGATCCACGATGCCAGCGGTGCCCATTTGTTCTATCTGGGCTGTGCCGATGACAACAAGGTGTTCACCATCGGTTTCCGGACTCCCAGCCAGGATGATACTGGGGTGGCCCACATCACGGAACATTCCGTGCTTTGCGGCAGCCGGAAATACCGCCTGAAGGAACCCTTCGTGGAACTGGTCAAAGGGTCCTTGAACACATTCCTGAATGCCATGACCTATACGGACAAGACGGTGTATCCGGTGGCCAGCCGGAATGATAAGGATTTCCGGAACCTGGTGGATGTATACCTGGATGCGGTGTTCTATCCCCTGATTGGAGAAAATCCCTTCACCCTGCGCCAGGAAGGCTGGCATTACGAACTGGGGAAAGAAGGGGATAAACCTCTGATTTACAATGGGGTGGTATACAACGAAATGAAGGGGGTCTATTCGTCCCCCGACGCCATTGAAGAACATGAAGTGATGAAGGCCCTGTTCCCGGATTCCCCCTACCGGTTCGAATCCGGCGGCCTGCCGTCCGCCATTCCCCAGCTGACCCAGGAAGGCTTCGTGGCCTTCCACAAAAAGTACTACAGCCCGGAAAATGCTTATATCTATCTGTACGGGAATATGGATCTGGAAGATTATCTTTCTTACCTGGATGGGGACTACTTGAGCCATTTCCCCAAAACGGGGAAGCTGAAGGTGGAAATCCCCCTCCAGGTACCTTTCGACCAGACCCGGGAAGTGAAGGCATCTTATCCGGTGCCGGAAGGGGATGACACCGCTCACAAGACCTATCTTTCCATGAACATCGTAGTAGGGTCCGCCCTGGACCAGAAACGGATCATGGCCCTGAAGCTCCTGACCCATGTGCTCCTGGACGGGAATAATGCTCCCCTGCGGCTGGCCCTTCTCCGGGCGGGCATCGGCAGCGATGTGTCCGGCAGCCTGAATGGATCCCAGCTCCAACCGGTGTTCTCTGTGGAAGTGAGCGGATCCGATCCGGATAAGGAAGACCAGTTCGTGAAGGTATTGTACCGGACCCTCCAGGAACTGTCCCGGAACGGGATCCCTCGCCGGCTCCTGGAAGCAGAACTGAATTCGGAAGAATTCAAGATGCGGGAAGCGGATTTCAATATCTATCCCAAAGGCCTGATCTATGGCCTGAATGTGATGGAAACCTGGCTCTACGGGGGAGACCCTACTGCTTGCCTCCGGTTCACCGACTGCCTGGACTTCCTGCGCAGTGCCATTGACAAAGGGTATTATGAACAATTGATTGAAACGGTGCTCTTGGACAACACCCATAAATGCCTGGTGACACTGACCCCTGAACCGGGGAAGGAAGCCCGGGATGCTGCCCAGTTCGCCCAAGAGATGGCGGAAAAGAAGAGCAAGATGGATGCCAGTCAGCTCCAGGAAGTGGAAACCATCGCCGACGAGCTCCATGCCCGCCAGGCTGCCCCTGACACTCCGGAAGCCCTGGCTTCCATTCCTCTGCTCCAGCGGTCCGACATTACCCGGAAAAATGATTTTGAACATCCCCAGGTGACCCAGGAAGGGAAACATACCCGTCTTGTGCTCCACCAGTTCACCAACAAGATCGCTTATTTCGACTGGTGCTTCGATTTGACCGGGGTGCCGGAAGATTTGCTGTGCTATGCCTATCTGCTGACGGATGTACTGGGAAAAGTGGACACCGACGACTATTCCTATGAGGAACTGACCACTCTGGCGGACCTGTATCTAGGGGGACTGAACTTCGAAGTGAAGCCCTACACCTGTTACAATGACACCAATACCTACCGGAACGTGTTCAAGGTGTCGGCCAAGGTGCTGGAAAAGAACGAGGACAAGCTCTTTGAGATCCTCAGCAGCATCGCTCTCCGGAGCCATCTGGATGACAAGAAGCGGCTGAAGGAAATCGTCAGCGAAGTGAAGACGGACTGGGACAACAACTTCTTTGCTCGGGGGATGACAGTAGCCACCCTGCGGCTCATGAGCTATTTTTCCAAATCTGCCCGGAGCATGGAACACGACCAGCTGACTTATTACCAGTTCCTCCAGGATCTGTGGGCCCATTTCGAGGAGCGGGTGGATCAGGTGATCGAAAAGCTCCAGCAGCTGCTGCCGGCTTTCTTCCACCAGGATGAACAGCTCCAATCCCTTTCCTGTGACAAAGAGATGGAGAAGGAAGCCCTGGAAAAGATGGCTGCCTTCACGGAACAACTGCCCCATTCTCCCTATGCAGGCCAGCCCATGCCCCAGCTGGAAGCACCTGGGAAGGATGAAGGAATCACCACTTCCGGAAAGGTCCAGTACGTGCTGGCTGGAGGGAACTTCCATGACCATGGCTACCATTATACGGGAGCCATGAAGGTGCTGGAGACCATCCTCCGGTATGGCTATCTGTGGACCAAGATCCGGGTCCAGGGCGGCGCCTACGGAGCTGGTACTCGGTTCGATCCCAGCGGTACCTTCTATCTGTCTTCCTACCGGGATCCTAACCTGGCGGAAAGCCTCCAGGCCTATCGGGATCTGCCGGCTTACCTGGAAAAATTCCAGGCTTCCGACCGGGAAATGACCAAGTATGTGATCGGGACCATCAGCTTGGTGGATACCCCGCTGACCCCGGCTATGCATCTGGAAAAGGCCATTACCGCCCGGCTGAAAGGGACGCCGGAAGCCGTCGCCCAGAAGAAGCGGGACCAGATCATCGACTGTACTGTCGACGATATCCGGGCTCTGGCACCCTTGGTCAAAGACACGCTTTCCGATGGATACCTTTGTGTAGTGGGCGGAGAAGGGAAGATCCAGGAGAATAAAGAGCTCTTCGAGAAAATCATCAAAGCATAAGAGCATAAGAAAGAAGGGATACAATGGAACTGGAAATGGAATTCATCCGGAAAATGCCCTCTCCCCAGGAATTGAAAGTGGAACATCCTGTGGAGCCGGCCATCTATGAAACCAAACGGCGGCGGGACGCCGAGATCCGGGATATCCTCACTGGGAAGGATAAGCGCTTCCTGCTGATCATCGGGCCCTGTTCTGCGGACAATGAGGATGCGGTGGTAGATTACTGCCACCGGCTGGCCAAAGTCCAGGAGCAGGTGAAGGATACCCTGTACATCATTCCCCGGGTCTACACCAACAAGCCCCGGACCATCGGAGTGGGCTACAAGGGCATGGCCCACCAGCCTGACCCGGAAGGGAAGGAAGATATGCTGGCGGGGATCATTGCCTGCCGGAACATGCACATCCGGGTCATCCGGGAAACCGGCTTCACCTGTGCGGAAGAGATCCTGTATCCGGAAAACCACCGGTATCTTTCCGATTTGGTCTCCTATGCAGCCATCGGAGCCCGGTCCGTGGAAGACCAGCTCCACCGGATGATTGCCAGCGGGGTGGGGATTCCGGTGGGGATGAAGAATCCCACTTCCGGCGACATCTCGGTCATGCTCAATTCCATTGCCGCTGCCCAGCATGAGCAGCAGTTCCTGTTCCGGGGCTGGGAAGTGCGGACCAAGGGGAACCCTCTGGCCCATGCCATCCTTCGGGGGTATGTGGATAAATTCGGTAAGAGCCTGCCCAACTACCATTATGAAGACCTGGTCCGGCTCTACGAAGAATACGGGAAACGGGACCTGGTGAATCCGGCCGTGGTCATCGATGCCAACCATGCCAATTCCGGCAAGAAATACCTGGAACAGATCCGGATCTCCAATGATGTCCTGTACAGCCGTCATATGAATCCGGATCTGAAGAAGATGGTGAAAGGCATCATGATCGAAAGCTATATCGAAGACGGCAGCCAAAAAATCGGAGAAGGGGTCTATGGGAAATCCATCACCGATCCCTGCCTGGGCTGGCAGAAAACCGAAGAACTGATCCTGGAACTGGCAGGCCGGGTGGATTACTGAGAAAAAGGAGGCAAACTGCATGCTGAAGCAGATTTCTATTTTTGCGGCCAATCACAAAGGGGCCTTGGGAAAGATCACCAATGAGCTGGCTAAGGACAACATCAATATTTACACCATGCTGGCTACGGACAGCGCCGAATTCGGCATCATCCGGCTGATCGTGGACAATCCTGACAAGGCGCTGGACACCCTCCAGAAAGCCGGCTACCAGTGCCGGATCGACTATGTGCTGGCTGTGGATATGGGCTCCGACCAGCCCGGTACCCTGGATAAGATCCTGACCCACCTGAGCCAGGCCAACGTGTTTGTCCGTTATCTGTATATTTCCTTCGACCGGAAGACTTCCAGCCCCATCGTGGTGCTGAAAACCGATGAGCCCGAAACCGAAACCTTCCTCCAGGGGAAAGGGTATACCCTGCTGGACCGGTTCTGAGAAAACAGAGAAGGGGATGCTGCACGTGAAAAATATGGGTGCAGCATCCCCTTCAGTCTTACGCCGGCCGCTGACCGTTGACAAAGGCCACCGGATTTTCCGGAGGCCTTTTCCTACCTTTGTGCTATAATTATCCCGGTATGGGAGGTGGAATTATGGAACCTGATTATAAAAACTGGTTTCCTGAAAAATTTGTCATCCAAAGCGGCGTGAAGGCCCTGATCCCCCTGCTGCTGGCCATTGTGTTCGGGGCATGGGGCGTGGGAGGTCTTCCGGTACCCATCCGTCTGGTGCTGGTGTTCTGCTTTACCATGGCCGCATTCTGGTTCGGGTATCGGGCCTGGGAACTGTGGAAGGCCTGGAAAGCCATGGATCTGACCAACCCCAGTTCCTTGGCCTGGAAAATCATCAAAGGGGTGGCCTCTTATGTGGAACTGCCACCCAGGGGCAGATGTCTGGATATCGGCTGCGGCAGCGGCGCCCTGACTCTGGAAGTGGCCAAGTCACATCCTGACGCCGTGATCATCGGCACCGATCCCTGGGATCCCAAAGTCACCCCGGGCGTGGACCAGAAACTGTGCCAGGCCAATGCCAAAGCCGAAGGGGCAAAGCACGTGGTCTTCATGTACGGCATCGCCCAGAAAGTGGAATTCCCCGACAACACATTCGACGCCGTGATCAGCAACTATGTCTATCACCACGTCCGGGGTATGGATCGGGTGGACGCCATACTGGAAGCCCTGCGGACCCTGAAGCCGGGAGGCATTTTTGTGATCCACGACCTAATGACCAAAGGATTCTATGGAGACCGGGACATCCTGCTGAAACGGGTCCTGGAAAGCGGCTGCAAAGAAGCCAAACTCATCCCTACCGATAATGGAACCCTCATGACAAAAGAAGAAGCCGGCAGAGCCATGCTCACCGGGTCCTGTCTCCTGGTGGGAAGAAAGTAAGGGACAGGGAAGGGCGTACCCCGGCTGCCCAGAAGCCGATATGTTCAAAGGCGGATGCAGCGGCGCAGGTGCGTCCCTCTTTTTTCTTTAAACAATACAAAAAACGTATCGTTAAACATAAATTATAACAATTAGCAATGGATACCAATCTGTGTTACACTGGTCCCTGTAAGAAATACAGCACCTTACCCTGGATTCCGGGGCGGGAAATACGCTGGAGAGACAACAGGAGGTCATATGAGCAAAGTACTTGTAGTCGGGACCAGTCTCCGGACTGGAAGCAACTCTGACAGATTCGCGGAAGAAGTGGTCTGGAGCGCCAAAGCCGCCGGCCATCAGGTGGAATGGGTGACGCTGAAGGGAAAAGAAATCCATTTCTGCACTGGGTGCTTCGCCTGTCTGGAAAACCATCAATGCATATTCCATGACGGGGCAGCGGAAATTGCGGAAAAGGTCCGCCGTGCCGATACCCTGGTATTCGCTACGCCCATTTACTACTATGAAATGAGCGGCCAGATGAAAACGCTGCTGGACCGGTGCAATCCGCTGTTCGGGTCCGATTACCAGTTCAGGAAGGTGTATCTGGTGTCTACTGCGGCAGAGGATGCTCCTCATGTGCCGGAGAAGGCACTGTCCGGGCTCCAGGGCTGGGTGGACTGCTTTGGCCGGGCAGAACTGGCAGGTTCTTTCTTCTGTGGCGGTGTCAATGATGGGAAAGAAGCAGAAACCCGGGAAAAGGATCTGGCCAGAGCCTATGACTTTGGAATGAAACTGCAATGATTTGGACAAGATAGGGAGGAAACAATCAATGGATGCAAAGATGCTGGAGGGAAAAGTGGCCATTATTTCGGGAGCCAGTTACGGTATGGGCTTTTCCATGGCTGAGGTGTTTGCCCGGGAAGGGGCCAAAGTGATCATGACTGCCCGTGGCCAGGAAAAATTGGGAGCGGCGGTAAAAGCGCTCCGGGACAAAGGATATGAAGTAACCGGAGTGGCGGCGGACAACAAGAATCTGGAAGATGTACAGCGGGTATTCCAGATGGCATTGGAAACCTACGGAGATCTGGATATCGTCATCAACAACGCGGCCATCGGGGAACAGAAGATGATCGATGAAACCGATGATGAATGGCTGGAATATGTGTACCAAACCAATGTATTCGGACCCTTCCGGTTCATCCGGGAAGCCCTGAAAATCTTCCTGCCGAAAAATGAAGGGTGCATCATCAATATTTCTTCCGTAAACGGGACCCGGCCTTTTTGTGGAGCTTCCTATACTTCCTCCAAAGGCGCCATCAATACGCTGACTAAGAATGTGGCCATGCGGCTGATCGATACCAATATCCGGATCAATGCGGTGGCTCCCGGATCCACCATTACCCCGGCTCACCTGGCCAACAAAGCGGGCAAGCAGCCGGGAGGCGCCAAAATGCTGGAATACAGCAAGCATTTTGTGTATTTCCCGGGACCGGAATGTGAACCGGAAGATCAGGCCAATGCCTGTCTGTTCCTGGCATCGGATATGGGAAAACATGTCAAAGGACAGGTCATCCAGGTCTGCAACGGTGCATTCCTGTAAGGAATGGATTTGACTGGCTGGATGGGACTGTTCCATTGTACCAGCAAATATGGTCGTCAAGAGGCCGATAAGTTTAAAACCAGATGGGGGAGCATCTGATCTCCAACCCCCATTGACAATCGACAATTGACCGCTGACAAAGGCCGCCGGACCAACCGGCGGCCTTTCTTACCATTTACTTTCCCCGTCCAGTACGGTACAATAAGAACCGTCTGATAATTTTTGAGAAAACTGACAGAATGGAGCCAATCATGAGCAACGAAAACAAAAAAGTCAAAGTCCATTATGAAGGCACCCTGAACGACGGGACCAAATTCGATTCTTCCTATGACCGGGGCGAGCCTCTGGAATTCGTGGTCGGGGCCGGCATGATGATCAAGGGGTTCGATGATGCGGTCCGGGATATGGCTGTAGGGGAAGTGAAAAACATCCATCTGATGCCGGAAGAGGCCTATGGCCAGCCCAATCCCCAGAACATCCTCACCGTGGAAATCGCCAAGATGCCCGGTTCGGAAAACCTGGAAGTGGGCCAGCGGGTGGCCCTGGGCACTCCCAACGGCCAGCAGATCCCGGTACGGGTCACCGAAAAGACCGAATCCACCATCACCTTTGACGCCAACCACGAAATGGCCGGCAAAGAACTGAATTTCAAGATCGAATTGGTCGAGGTGGAAGGGTAAAAGGAGGATTCTCATGAACCCTTTGTATTTCCTGGAACACCAGTTCTTCCCGGCTGTGGTCTATCCGGATCCGGAAGGGAAGCAGATCAGTCCTTTCCTTTTGGGGAATGCCTTTGGGACCCTGTGTGCCAGTGTCCTGACGGACCTGCCGGAAACCGGGGACGAGAACGAAAGGTCCTATCAGGAAGAGGACTTCACCGCGGAAGGACTGGAAATCCGCAACGAACACACGGGACAGCCCCAGTGCTATGTGCTGCGGATGCATTTTCCCTTTGAAGAAGGCTGGAACTTCAACACCCTATGTCCTCGGGCCTATCTGGTCCACGGGCTCCAGGGAGAAGATCCCCGGTATTATACTGTGGAATATGATGCCAACACCATGGGATACATGCTCTGCAGCTGGGACGGAGAAGGGAACCACACCAACTTCGGCCCGGTGGATCTGGGAGAAGACCCGGAACTGGCCCTGATCCTGAAACGGGAGAAGGGACGGATGGTGTAGTGCTCGGAAAGAAAACGTCCGGGTGTTTTCCAACCATTCTATTTCGAGGCGATATTCATGGATAAAAATTGGCGGAGCCCGCTGCTCTGCACCTTGGTGATTGTAATTTGGGGGAGTCTGTACATTTCCGGTCGGCTGGTGCTCCAGCAGATTCCGGCCCTGTGGGTGCTGTTCATCCGGTATGCCCTTTCTTCGGTGATCCTGCTGGGGGTGGGATACCACAGTCTCCACGGCCAAATCGCCATTGCCCGAAAGGATTGGGGCGAGCTGCTGTTTGTGGGAGTGGTGGGATACTTCCTGTCCAATGCGGCTCTATTTCTGGGTATCCAATATTCCAGTGCTTCTTTTGCTTCCCTGATCAATTCCCTGACTCCGGTGGTGATTTCCGGCCTGGCCATTGTTTTGCTGGGGGAAAAGGTGACTAAACTCCAGGGGTTATCCCTTTTGGTGGCGGTAGTGGGGGCAGCCGTCATCATCGGCAGGCCCGCCCAGGGGGTGACCACCGCCGGTATGGTGATCTGCGTCTTTGCCCTGTTTTCCTGGGCCTATGCCACCATCCATCTGAAAAAACTTACCGCCCGGTACGATCCTTTGCTGGTCACCGGGTACGGCATGGCCATTGCGGCCCTGCTGTCTCTGCCCAGCGCCTGGGTGTTTGTACGGACCACCGGGGCTGCGGTATCTTTTACGGGGAATATCTGGGCTCCTTTGTTGTACACTTGTATTGTGTGCACGGCCCTGGCCCATCTGCTGTGGAATGAGCTGCTCCAGAAGCTGCCGGCCACCTACTGTGCCTCCTTTTATCCCCTCCAGCCCCTTACTTCCATGGTCCTAGGGGTAGCCATGCTGGGAGAAGTCATGACCCCACACCTGCTCCTGGGAGCCGCCTGCATCGTAGCGGCCATGGTACTGAACAGCCTGGCGGCCCGCCAGGGGGCTTGAGAAGAAGTCAGACGTCAGTTTTGTATGGTTAAGCAGCAAGTCCGTCCTGCTGATTGCCAACAATCTGACGTCTAATTTCTGAAAGGCCCGTGAAGGCCGTTCTGACTTCTTTCTATTCATCGGAAGGAAAACGCCGGGATGGCGTTTTCCAACCATTCCATTTGTGCTATAATGGGGGCAATTCTGTACGAGAGAGGCTGGCTGGTACTTATGGGTATTTCATTGACAAACGGGCGGCGGGAAAATATCATCCTGCGGACCAGCTGCATCGGGATCCTGGTCAATCTCCTGCTGGCTGGATTCAAGGCTGTGGTCGGTTTCAGCACCAACTCCATCGCCATCCTGATGGATGCACTGAACAACCTGTCCGATGTGCTGTCTTCAGTGATCACCGTGGCCGGAGCCAAATTGGCGGACCGGAACCCAGATTTCGAGCATCCTTTCGGCCATGGCCGATATGAATACCTCAGTGCCCTGGTGATCTCCATCATCATCTTTTACGCTGGCGTCACCGCCATGGTGGAAAGTGTGAAAAAGATCCTGGATCCGGAAGTCCCGGAATATACCACGGCTTCCCTCGTGCTCCTGGCGGTGGCTGTCATCGTCAAGATCATCCTGGGCCGGTATGTGAAGCGCAAGGGAGCAGAAGCCGATTCCGGGGCCCTGATCGGTTCCGGATCCGATGCCCTGTTCGATGCAGTCCTTTCCTTTTCCGTCCTGGTGGCGGCTTTGATCTACCTGGGCTGCGGAGTCTCCCTGGAATCCTATGTGGGCACGGTGATTGCCTGTTTCATCCTGAAAAGCGGTTTTGGCATGCTCCGGGATACCCTGAACGAAATCTTAGGAGAGCGGCCGGATCCCCTTCTGGTCCGACAGATCAAGAACCTCCTGGTGGAAGAACCGGAGATCCGGGGAGCCTACGACCTGATGATCAATAATTATGGACCCGGCCGAAACTATGCTTCCGTCCACATCGAACTACCCGATGTGATGACCGTAGAGCAGGTGGACCGGCTGACCCACCGGATCCACGAAAAGGTCTTCAAAGCCACCGGCGTCCATCTGTCCGGGGTCACCGTGTATTCTTACAACACCCGGGATCCGGAAGCGGCCCAGATGCGGGAACAGGTGAGCCAGCTGGTGATGAAGCATCCCTGGGCGCTCCAGGTCCATGGATTCTATGTGGACAGGACGAAGAAAACCATGCGCTTTGATGTGGTGGTCACTTTTGGACGGGACCGGGAGCCGCTCATCCAGGAGCTCCAGCAGGAAATCACCCGGCTGTATCCTGATTATCAGGTCTCCGTGGATATCGACCGGGATATTTCGGCTCTCCAAGGATAATCCATTTGCCTATGAGGAATGGTCATTTCCTGGCGGAATGAATAGGTCTTGGAAGGCCCGTCCTGCCAATTTGCACATTTCCTTTGCATAGTGTAGAATAGTATGTAAAGACTATCAAAATTCAGGCATCTTGGATGCTGCAGCAATAAGGTGAAATGAATGGAATACCATGAATCTGAATCGACGGAAATGTACCTGGAAACCATCTTGGTGCTGAAAAATCGGCTGGGGCTGGTGCGCTCCATTGACATAGCCAATGAAATGGGCTATTCTAAGCCCACCATCAGCGTGGCTATGAAAAAATTCCGGGGAGAGGGCCTGGTCACCGTGGATGAATCCGGGTTCGTCAACTTAACGGAAGCGGGGCGGGATATTGCCGAACGGATTTATGAACGGCATCAGGTGCTGACCCATATCCTTATGTCCCTGGGGGTATCTCGGGAACATGCGGAACATGACGCCTGCAAGATCGAGCACGATATCTGCGATGAGACATTCGATGCCCTGAAAAAGGAATATCTCAGGCTTCGTTCTAAAAAATAACCGATCACAGGGGTGTTGCGCGGATCACGTGCAGCACCCCTGTGCTTTTACAAAAGGAGGAAACAACATGCGTTTTACGGCTTACGAACAGCTGCCTCAAGAAGCACGGGCTCTGCGGGAAGAGGTGTTCTGCGGGGAACAGGGTTTCCAGGAGGAATTCGATGAAACCGACCGCACGGCCCATCATGGCCTCTTGTGGGATGATGGAGGCCAGCCTGTAGACCAACTATATAAAGTCAAGCCAATTTTAAAATAAATTTCAGTTGCTAT